>OIXQ01000053.1_pt1 | contig 73425 bp, 109 predicted proteins | sample 1587791 | NCBI WGS metagenome assembly OIXQ01 (sample SAMN03283273) | human gut metagenome | biome: human-associated habitat; material: feces | host: Homo sapiens | place: Peru | collected 2012
TAAGCCACGTATACCGGCTTTTTCAACGGGTTCGACTCCCGTACCCTGCTCCAAACCCAGAAGCCGCCTGATTGCAACGATTAGGCGGTTTTCTCTTTATTTGCAAGGCCTTGCGGCTCGCCGTGCGTCCGTGCCAGCGCAAAAGCCGTCCAGCACTGCGGACGGTTTTGCCACCGATAAAAACAACTTTTGACAACGGAATGACAACGGGTTATCCCCACGGCCGCTGATATGCTCCGGTTGCCTGCGCCAGCAGGAGTCGCAGGTAGCCTGGGCAGCTCCGTGCGCCGCGCTCCCAATCCTCCAGTGTGCGGGTGGGGATACAGTAGCGGGTGGCAAAGGCCGCCTGGGATAGGCCGGTGTGCTGCCGGATGTCGCGGATCGTCAGGTGGGCGGCGTCCCAGAGACGCGCCAGCAGGTCGATGCGGTCTGCGGGGATGTCGTCCGCGTCCGGTGCATCGCCCCAGACGGAGGACAGCGACCAGTCGGAGACAAAGGTGTCTCGGTCAGTGGAGGGGATTGCTGCGGCGAATAGGGCGCAAAACAGTTTGTCTGTCATGTTAATATCCTTTCATAGCGAAAATTGTAAAAAAAGGAAAAGCACCGGCAGCCGGTGCTTTTCCTGCGTTTGAAGGGTCTGTCCTTCTCACTATTTCAATCCACGGCGGCAGGTTCGCGCCGCACCAGATGCAAGCGCCTCTTGCATCCGACAAAAATAGCTTATCACGCTGCGCGGGAAATGTCAAGCACCATCATGACCATGTTCCGCCCGCCAGATATGCGGCGTTCTCGCGCTCGGTCTGCTCGTCCTCCGTCAGGGTGCTGGCGATCATGTCCGCGATCTGCTGCGGGGTTTTGAAGCGGATGGCAAGGCCGACCTTGATAACATCATCATCGTGGTAGACCGTCCATTCCTCGCGATCCCAGTGGTACTTGCACCAGACATCGCCGGTGGATTTGTCGTAAAAAATCTCCATGTACTCCCCCGTGCGGGAGCCGAGCCCCTTGGTAGAGGCGGAGGCGCTGGCCAATGTTTCCAAGTTGATTTTTCTGCCGTAGGTGTTGATCTCCATGTTTTTCATGACAACTCCTCCTTCAGTCCCAAAGGTGGGATTCGCAGTGTGTCGCCCAGTCGCTGCTCATGGCGGCGATGGCCTGTTCGTAGTTTTCGCCGTTGATGATGGCGTCCAGCGCCTTCTTGCCAGCTGCGGATTTTGCGTCGTTTTCGGACACCGCGAACTCCTGCGCGTCCAAATACGCCTTGGCGCAGGGGTACTGGGCGTACATGGCATCCATGTCATACTTCGGCTTGGGACGGACACCCACGCCGCCGCCGTTCTCGCTGTCAAAACTGGCGTCAAATTTCAGTTTCCAATTTACCAGATCGGCACGGGCGGCTTCGATCTCCCGCAGGCCGGGGATGGCGGCGATTTTCTTCTGTCGCTCCTGCTCTGCGCGGATACCGGCTTCGCGCTGCTCCAGCAGGGTGGCCACAATCTCCGGCTTTGCGGCTTTGATGGCGGCAAGAGCCGCTTTGTCGGCGCGGTACACAACCAAATTTCCGTTGGGCTGGCCGTGTTCGTCAATTTTCAGGGAGATCCTGTATCGCTTGATTAGCTCCTGTGTAGTCATGCCCACGCGCCCCCTTTCAGGTATTCGGCGTTTTCGCGCTCGGTCTGTTCGTCCTCCGTTAGGGTATTGTCGATCATGTCCGCGATCTGCTGCTGGGTCTTGTATCGTACCGCAATACCGACCTTCGTGACATCATCGTCGTGGTAGACCGTCCATTCCTCACGATCCCAGTGGTACTTGCACCAGACAGCGCCGGTTGACTTGTCATAAAAGATTTCCACATACTCCCCCGTGCGGGAGCCGAGGCCCTTGGTGGAGTTGGAGGCGTTGGTCAATGTCTCCTTGTTGATGCTTCGTCCGTGGGTGTTGATTTCCATGTTCTGCTTCTCCTTTTTAAAATGTTCATGGGGGTCGAGTAGATCAGCCCCGCCCGAAGCGTTACTGCTATCAGGCGATCAGCTCTGCTGCCGTAGCGGCCACGCGATCCTCGGCGGCGCGGATGCTGTCCGCCTTGCTGTAGGTGTGTGCCACCGGGTCGTCCCGGAAATCGTGCGCGGCGAAAGCGTCCGCCGCGACCTTGTTGTCAAACCATGCCTCCCGACAGAAGCTAGATCCCCATACTGCGTAGGTGGCGGAATAAAAAGTCTTTTTCATTATATCTCCCTTTCTGCCGCTGTGCGGCGATCCATATCTAACTTACGAGTTGATTATACCACCCAACGGGTGGTATGTCAAGGGTTTTTTTAAAAAAATAAAACGAAAACGCACTCTTTCGAGTGCGTTTTCGTGTGTTCAGTTCGATTACTCTCTCAGTAGCTTCCGCCACGTGTTCTCGCCCACAATGCCGTCCGCCGTCAGCCCGTTTGCCACCTGGAAGCTCATGACCCGCCGATGCGTCGTCGCGCCGAAGTCGCCGTCCGCGCCGTATGTACCCAAATCGTAGCCTCGGCCCTTCAGCAGCTCCTGGAGTACGCGCACCTTGTCGCCCTTGCTACCCTTGCTGATCTGGGGAAATACCGCCGTAAAGCCGCCTGCGGCGCTCTCTGCGGGATTGTCCGCCGTGCCGCCATCCGCTATCGCCGCGAACGGGAAATGCGTCCCAGGGCAGCCCGTGGCGTTGACATCGCTGTGCTTCTGCACCTTGGTGATGCCGTACTTGCCCTTCAGGTACGCCACCAGCTCCGCACCGGCCTTGCGCTGTACCTCGTTCATCTGTTCCCGGTCGAAGCTGCCCTCGAAGCATACGCCGATGCTGTCGTAGTTGTTGTTTCCCGCGTGCGCGCCTACTGTGTCCTCCGGGCGGCCTCGATAGACGCTGCCGTCCTTCCGCACAAAGAAGTGGTAGCCGATGCCCACCCAACCGTTGGCGAGATGCCACTGGTTGATCTGCTGTGCGGTGCATTTGCTGGCCGCCGCGTGGTGCAGGATGATGCGGGTGGTGGAACGGCGCTTCGTCAGAGCGCCGTTCCACTTGTATGTAACATCGTTAATCTTCATCGTCCAGCATTTCCTCCGTCTCCACCGGCACGGTCTCCGCCTGCTTCTCGGTCACGGTTTTCAGCTTTTTGATCAGCTTCAGCAGAAACTCCGGCACAGGTGCGCCGATGGCCGCCACGTTTTCCAAAATGGAGATCAGCTCGTTAATGATCAGCCACACGATAACAATAGCTGTGATCAGGAACTCAATGTTGATATGCACGCCTACCTGATCCAGACCGTAGCGCAGCAGGTAATCCGCGCCCATCGCCACCGCCACGATGACCAGGTAGCCTACCTTCTTCAGGATGCCGCGGATGCCCGTGCGGGAGCACAGCGTCCCGGCGTTCCAGGCCTTGGCCATGCCCGTGCCGTAGTCCGCCAGCATGGCGATCACCAGCACGATCAGCGGCACGATCAGCTGTACCAGGTAGCTGGAGGCCACGCCCAGCGCGGCGGCCAGCACGGCGATGATGGGATTGATGGTGTCTTTCATAGTTGTTCGTCCTTTCCGGGCTTATGCCCTTTCCTCCCCTACCGCCTCGTCCATCTCGGCCAGCAGGGCTTTCCGTTTCTGTTCGTCCTCGATGATCTCCGCCGCCCGCTGGATAATGCGGCACAGCGCGGAGATCACCGCCAGGTCAGCCGTCATAGCTCTCACCCGTGATCTCCTCGTACTCCTCCGCCGTGATGCCCCGGCCCGGCTTGGCCTGGTTCAGGGCCACCCAGCCCCGCAGCGTTTCCCTGGTGATGTAGCCCAGCTTCCACTTCTCCAGCAGCGCCTCAAATTTGTCGCTCATAGTGCACCTCCTAGCCCAGCATGGCGATAGCCAGCTCGATGCCGCTCAACGCCTGCTGCACGCTCTGTATGGCGGGCGCACGCATCATAGCGTATTCCTCCTGGGTGTATTCCCGCTGCTCATACACCCATTGTTCCATCGTGGCAGCGTCCTCACTGCCGCCCACCGTCACCGTCTCCCGCCGGATGTTCCGCCGCTCGTAGACGGTGGAGCTGCTGGACGTGGTGTCCAGCTCCTCCGGGGTGGTGGTGCGGCTGTCATGCACAGTTTTCCAGTCTGTCATTGGTAGCCCCTCGCTTTCTCTTGTCTTTTCGCTGCGGCGGCCACCCGCCGCTTGCACTTTCGGATGTTGACCATCGGCTTGATATGCTCCAGGTAGTAGTTGTAGGCGTTGGCGTGCCGAAACACGCCCATCCGGCTCAATACAAAACCGCCGTATTTAAAACGTCTTACGAGTTTTAAGGCGACCGCGCAAACTTATACTTCACACTAAGGTCTCTGTTTTTACGGCCTCCTCGCGTCTCCCAAGATGCGTGAGGGGACTCGGATTCAGAGATCTTAAACCAGCCATCAGCAAGGTAAATTGTACCCTGATGACTCTCTGCGGTGGAAGAATATGCGATAAGCCCTTTCACATCTGGAAGATGCTTCCTAATCCATGCACGCGCCTTGGCGAGGCCTTTGCTCTCGGTGTTCTTTGGCATAAAATCAAGAAAACAGCATCGGGTTAATTCGAGTATTGCCTTTTGGTCAATTTTTCGGCTTGTTGGTCGGCCCCACATCATAGCGCCAACAAGATATTTCCCGTCACGCATATCCAAATCGCTCAAACTCACCCCGGTTTCTTTCACAAGTTGATAGGCGTCCAAATACGGAATATAAAACTCCATCCTCACACGCGCCCCCGCAGGTGTGCTATGTAGGTAATGGTGCTGCTTAATCCAGTTGTCTGTCGCTGCGGTATGTGAAATAAAAAGCTCCATTTATTCACCCCCAAAACCACATTTGTAAATTTTCGTTCATAACTGCACACTCACCTCAAAACCACGCAATTTCTCGAATGCCCGGGATAACTCCCCCGCGCCCCCTCAAGAGGGACGTTTGTAAGAAAGCGACGCGCCGGCGTTCCCCCCCGCAGCCCCGGCCACGACGGCAACGTTCACGTAGCGGCCACACCTCGAGCCGGACCCGCAGGACCCGCCGACACGCGGCACAGACAGCACACCCACGTTGATGTAGTGAAAGTCGCAGTAGTAGGTGGTATCGCCGCCGGATAGCGCCGTGGGAAGCAATCCCTGGGGCGTGTTTCGCGCCGCCGAGAACCAGCCGCTGAAGGTGCTGTCAGAGCCCGGCTGTGAGACGGTTTCCCCCACCGCGTCATAGCCCGCGCCGGTCAGGTTGTAGCCGCCGCCCTCCGGGGTCATCTTCATCTTCCACACGCCGTGGTCTTGCAGACACCCGATGATCCGCTCCCAGCGGTCGCCCCAGCAGACCTCGGTGTGGAACACCTTCACGGCGTGGATGGTGTCGGCATAGCCGAAGAACTGGCCCTTGTCGCTGAGTGTGCCGGTGGTCAGCAGGTCGGCGGCGGACGTGCCGCCGGTGGTGTGGCCCCGGCCAAAGACGGCCTGAAGGTTTGTGCTCTTGCCGATCAGGTAACACATATCCATCAGCAGCTGCCAGTCGCTCCACTGGAGGATGTCGTAGCCGTTGCCGTTGGCCTGGGCCGCCGTCCGCTCCGCGGTTGTGCTAGTTCCGTTGTCCTGCGCCTGGCCCTTGATGCTGCGGAGCTTGCCGTCCACGAGACTGCCCCGGAACGCCGGGTACAGGAGGTACGGCGTGATACGGCCCTGGGCGTCTGTGTGGGCGTAGGCAAAATAGCCGTCATCGTAGCGCTCCTCGCAGAACACTGTGTAGGAGTAGTCGCCCTCCTGCCAGCGCTTGACCCAAATCAGTGGGATGGCAGAGAAGCAGTTGCCACCATAGGCCGTGTTGGACACGTCGCTGGCACTGCCGTCGGTGTACTTCTGCGTGTAATCGTCGTCCTTGAGCCAGTGGTCCACCGTGCCGTCCGACTTGACCATGCAGGGGTGGTTGTCCCGGACGAACCAAATGTCCGCCCAGCTGCCGTAATTGAAAACGCCGGTGCTGAAATTCATCCCCGCCGGGGTCATGCCCTCCGCGTCGTAGAGATACTCCACGCGGGTGCTGGGGTTTGGTTCTGAGTTTTTGATGCGGAAACCGTACCGCTTGGGCCGCTGCCCACGCAGGGTGGACAGGATCAACTGGGATGTACTCTCCTTGGCGGTGTCGCCTGTAATAGCCCGCGCCTGCTCCTTGTAATATTTAGCGTTATTTTCATACGCAGGATCGCTGGCGGTCACGGCCACGCCGTCGCGAGTGCCTGCCGCCCAGGCTTCGGCGTCGCCCGCGGAGGTCTCGGCGGATTCGGCGGCTGCGGTGGCCTCACTGATGTCAGCGGCGAGAATGTTGTAATAGTCACTGCTGATGATCTGCGCGTCCGGGTAGACGCTGGGCGCAACCTCTACCGCAAAACGGAACGTAGCCAGCCGGTCTGCTGCCTTGCCTGAGCCCGTGCCGTAGATATTGATCTCCGCCTGAACCACGCCCGCCACAGCCAGCATCTGCGTGGCCACCGGCGCGGTGACGGTGTTGCCGGAGGCGGTCACTGCCGTCCCGGTCTCTGTTGCGTCGTATAGGCCGCCCGTGCCGTCCGGCTTGCGGAAGCGAACCATGACGGCGGCGTTGGCCGGGACGCTGTAGGGAGTAGCTCCATCCCACAGCGTGGCCACGATGGTGCGGGAATTGGCGTCGCCCTGCGGCATGGACAACCGGGGCGGAATGCCTACTGCCGAGAGGTTGAGCCTCACTTCTTGGTTGACGTTCATGGTCACCCCTCCCCTTACTTCGCCTGGTCGTAGCCGAGCACCAGCGTCATAGAGTAGAGCCGCTCAGATGCGACGTAGTTGACGTTGGCGTCCCGGATTACGTTGTAGTCGCCCTGCACCGGCACGGCGAAGGTGTCGTCGCCCTCGCCGTCCACGACCTCAACGGTTGCGAACGCGGGTGCGTCCACCAACGGCTTGACTGCCGGCACGGCGGACACCTCGCCCAGTCGGCCCGTCCACACGGCGTTCAGTACGCCACGGTTCAGGCCTTCGCCAAAGTGGGTGATCTCCACCGCCCGCTGCGTCTCTGTGCCCTTGTCAAAGATGATCTTCATGGTCGTCCTCCTTATCGGTTGTTGTAGTAGATTATTGCGCTATTCAGCGCATTTTTTAATGATCCGACGCCGTTGTAGTAGCTGGCCAGGATACTGTCTCCCGCGCTGCGCGCTCCGGGCGTCGCACCGTGGCCCGGCTGAGACGCGATGGCTGCCCGGACGGCGTTGAACCCCGCCGCCGTGATCCTGCTGCCTGCCGCGACCGGCGAGTAGATGAAAGAGCTGCCGTTGCCCGCCGCCAGCTCTGCCAGTGTGGCCATGAGCCTATTCCAGCGGGACGCTGTCAGATTGGATAGCGGCAAGCCCACGGCGATGATGCTGCCGTCGCTGCTGCCGCTGCTGCCGTCCCAATAAAACGGATCAATATGGTTTTTCCAGATCGCATAATAATTTGCGTCTGTGGCACCTACTGTGACATACCCGTTTGGGTCCCATGCGGCTGTTCCCGTGGCAGAGGTTCCCCAGCCAGCTAGAGTGTGGTAGGCATATTGTAGTGGCGGTGTTCCGTTCGGACCATATTCTGCAAACGAAACAGTCTCACCGACATTTTTGGTCAGAGTACGTTTTTGTAAATTACCACCCCATAAACCGCCATTACCATATAGGGTAATGGTTGCGACAGATTTTTGCCAAACGGCGTAGTATGTGGCATTTGTATACCCGATGCTGACATACCCGTTTTTGTCATAAGTTGGCGTAGTAACGCTAGAAGATGCGCTCCAACCGATCACCTCATACCCGTCTCTTGTTACTAGGCTCGAATAGTCTTTAAAATAAAATACATCTCCGGGTGTTTGGTTTGTGATACTGCGTATATGCTGGCGCGTATCCTGAAATACTCCTTCCTTTGCATCTAAAGTAATGGTGACAGATGTCCTTTCCCACTGCGCAGTAAGTGTACCGGAGCTTGAGATACCCGAGATCGTTGCTGTCGTAGAGTATATAGTACCATCTACAGACCACAGCCAGCCCGTCAATTTATACCCATTGCGCGACGTACTATTAGATATGGCTGTCAGGCTTAGGTACGGATAGGTGCTGCTAACGGTAGGAGTAGGTCCGCTATAAGTGCCACCATTAGCATTCACTCCAATAGTATAGGTAGTACTACCTCCACCGCCACCTCCACCATTCCAAGCTGAGATGACACCCTTTCCGTCGGCCCATTTTTCAAAATTTGCGTCTGAAACGGTTGTCCCTACATTGGTTTCAAAAGACCCTTGGAAAAAGCCAATTCTTCGATCATATTGACTATAAGCTGCTGTAGTGGTGTATTTCACAGTGTTGGTCGAACTTGTAGCACCGCTTTTCCACTTACAAATAAAACCATTACTGCTTCCGTCTGTGTTTAGATCTTGTACCAATATAGCATATACCATACCAATTTTCATACCATCTAAGGTAACGGTATAGCTTGTTGCAGATGTGTATTTCCCTGATATATATGCCATAGTATCTTGCCTCTTATCCGAATACAGCTGTGGTCTGCCCAGACCCGCTACACATTGTGATTATTTGTTCCCATGTAGCGCTTCCACCCTTGCCATGTAGCCCGGACGTGTCCATGTACGCGATATATCCGCTTAGAGTAGTGCCAATCTTGATTTTACTGCAATACTGTTCGTTGCTCTCCAGCGCTGTAACATATAGGCTGCTCAGGAAATTGCTTTTATCGCTTATTCGGGCGGCAGGAATATAGCCGGTCAGCTTGGAGCACGACAGGTTCTCGATCTCCGCGTTTGTGACCTTCAGGTTGTAGATGTTTGCGCCGTTCACCTGGAGGTTGGTAGCATCGATCTGCGATGCTACCAACTGCCCGGTAATGTTTGCCGCCTTGACCTGTAGGTTGTCTGCGTTGATCTGACTGGCCTGGAGCTGGCCGTCCACGTTAGCGGCGTTCACGTGCAGGCTGGAGGCGTCGATCTGACTAGCTACCAGCTGCCCGGTGACGTTGGCCGCCCTGACCTGGAGGTTGTCGGCGTCGATCTGCGCCGCTGTCAGCTTCCCGACAATGTTCGCCGCGTAAACATTCAGCCCCTCCGCGGTCACGAATTTCCCCACGATCGAGCCGTCCTGCGTGATCGCCGTCTCATAAGGGCCGTTGACGCCGTTGCTGGAGAAGCCCAGGCCGCCTAAATTCCAGCGCCACACGTTTTTGGCGTCCGCCGTCTCCGGCGCGTCCATGATCAGCAGCTCCGTGGCCTGCCCGGCGTCGTTGCGCTTAAAAATCACGTAGCCGCCGTTCGTGCCGGTAATCCAGCCTGTGGCGTTTAGGATCGCCTTTTGCAGCGCCTCCGTGGTGGGCAGAGAGCTGATGTCCTGGGCCTGTCCGGCAATGGTGTCCGCCACGCTGGGCCGGACGTCGCCCACCTCCGCGCTGCTGTATCGATCCCGCAGCACGTCAAAGGTGGTCTTTACCACCTTCGCCGTGGCGGTGACGCCCATGGCCGCAAACACTACGGACACGGTGTCGCACAGTTCCACCTTCTCGCCGTCCAGCTGGGCAAAGGACAGCGTGATGGACACTCGCGGCACGCCCACCTTGTTGTCGGCGATGTAGTACTCCGCCGCCGTCCGTAGCTGGTCGGCGGTGGGGGCGTCCTCAAACGCAGACGACAGATCCAGCGTCAGAATGCGGGTGAAGTCGAACGTGCCCGAAACGGGCACAGTTTTCTCCGGCAGCTCCACGGCGGTCTCGTCATCCGTCCAGTACGGGTACACCGCCGTGTAGACCGCCGCGCAGTTGGCGTCCTGATCCAGGGACGTAAGATCCTTGCCGTAGCGGATGGTCACGCCACGGTCTGCGCCACGGCGCGTCCACAGCCTCACCGTGAAGCGATCGAACTCATACTCGCCGCCGTAGATGTCCAGGATGCTGCCTCTCACGCCGCCCAGCAAGGAGCGGACGGACAGGGGCACGGAGCTGGACACGGCGGTCGCGCCGGGCCGGTCTGTCCAGTAGCTGAAGCCATTGTCCGCCGGAATAGCGCCGGAGGCAATAGCTGCAAACACCCCCTGCGCCCCCTGGGCTGAGAACGGCGGCATAACCACGCCGGACAGGTCGTAACTTATGTGCTCGGCGTAGACCGTCACCAGGCCGCCCATGGGGCGCGTGATGCGATAGACGCGGAACGGCTGCGGGTCAGCCTCCGGGCGCGGTCGCGCCAGGATCAGACAGCGCTCCGCGATGTCGGCGTAGTGGATGCCGCTCACCGGGTACTGCATGGTCAGCTCGTAGCCGCCGTTGCGCTCCTCTGTCACCTGGCAGGACGCTGCATCGGACAGCACGCCCAGGCCGTTGCTGTCAAACGCCCGCTCTTCGGGCGGATACAAGATCGGCCTCATAGCGTCCACCACCTGGGGATGACGCTCACGCCGGTGATGCTGCCCGTCCAGCTCACCGCCGCCTCCCCCGCTTCCAGCGCCGGGAACTCCGGCGCGGAGATGGTCGCATTGCGGTTGACACCGCCCGCGCCGTAGGCGTTCTGCGCCTCGCAGTCCAGGATCACATAGCCGTCCGGCAGACTCTTAATGGTGACAGTCCGGCCACCCACCGTCAGAGTCCCTGCTCCTGTGCCGGTGACGGTGATCAGCGGCAGCGCCGTGAATGCTGTGGGGTTCAGCAACGTCTCGCCCTGCGACAGCTCCACCGTCTGATCTCCGGCGCGCAGAAACCGCTGCGGCTGGCAGTTAAACTCAATGGTCGCCCGTCCGAACTTGTGCAGTACGCTCTCCACGTCCAGCGGCCCGGCGAAATACGCCCGCCGGTACGTCTCCACGTCGTAGTCGTCCTCCAGCTTCTGATAGCCCTTTGGCCCGCAGAGCCAGTTGGCCACCTCGCGCATAGCGCGAGGCAGGCGGATGCGCTCCGCGCTGACGTAGATATTGTAGGGCTGAACGTAGTTGTCAAATGCTTCCTGCGGAAAAATCAGATCGCCGTTGCGTCCGGGGACAGACTGTACGTCCATCTTCCGGGCGGCCAGCGTCACGGAGGGGTAGCGCTCCACGATGACATGGACATCATCGGAAGATCTTCCGGCCCAAAAAATCACGCAAACACCGCCTCCTTCCGCTCCACCGCGCTCTGCAATCGGTACATCACCACGTCGGCCAGGGCGTTCACATCCTGGCCCTCCGCGCCGTAGACGTTGATGACCACGCCGCCCATGTTGGTGGTCGTGCCGCCGCTGGGCAGCGGCAGCGTGGCCAGGGCGGACAGCTCCTCGCCCATGTCGCGCATGGCCCTGGGCATGGCCTGTTCCACGCCCAGCGTGATGCCGGGCGGGATGAATTTGCCGATTTCATCGGCGAAAACCTTAGAGGGAGAATGGATGCCGAGGAAGCCCTTGATCCAGCCAAGGATGTTGCTTACCCAGCCGGAGAGCTTGTCGTAGAGCCACTGCCCGGCGTTCTTGATGCCGTTCCACAGCCCTTCCACCAGCTGCTGGCCGACCATGCCGATAGAAGCCAGCCCTTTGAGCAGTCCGGCAGCGATAGCAGATATGATTTCCGGCAGCCGATAGACCAGGCGAGGGATTGCTTCGATCAGTCCCTGAGCCAATCCGCCAATAAGTTGTCCGGCAGCTATGACCAATTTATCCGTATTGGCCACCAGTCCACTGGCCACCTCAATGACAGCGTCCACCGCCGAAGGAAGCAATTCAGGCAGGCTTCCGCCTATGCCGGCAGCCAAGGAGACGATGATCTCGCCGCCCGCGCTGACGACCTGCGGCAAAAGGCTGGTCAACTGCTCCACCAACATAGGTACGACCCCTGATACTACCTCCACCGTCATCGGCAGTGCCTGCACGATGCCGGACACCAGTCCGCCGATACCCTGCATCAGTGGAGGCAGCAGCGTCTCCAGAGCCGGGCCGACATAGGGCGCGAGTCCGTTGGCCAACTGGGTCAGGCCCTCGGCCAAGCGAGGCAGCATGATCTGCAAGCGGGGGATCAGGTTATCTGCAAATGTTTTTACCCCGTCAACTACGTTCCCGACCAGCACGTCGAGGTTGCCTATGCCGTCGTTGTCGCCCACGGACACGCCTGTCAAGAAGTTCTGCCACGCAGCCTTCATGGACTTCGCGCTGCCCTCGATGGTCGTCGCCGCCTCCTTGGCGGTCGTGCCGGTGATGCCCATTTCCGTCTGTACGACGTGGATCGCGTCCACGATGTCGGCGTAGCTGGAGATGTCGTACTTGATGCCGGAGATCTTCTCCGCATCGGTCAGCAGCCGCTCCATCTCCTGCTTCGTGCCGCCATAGCCCAGCTTCAGGTTGTCCAGCATGGTATAGTTCTGTTTGGCAAACCCCTGATAGGCGTTTTGGATGCTCTGCATATCCGAGCCCATTTTGTTGGCGTTGTCGGACATATCTGTGATTGCCAGGTCGGCTTTTGCCGCCGCTGCCTTTGTGTCGCCGCCAAGCGACTGGATCAGCGACGCGGAGAAGCTGGTCACAGTTTCCATATACTCATTCGCGCTCAGTCCAACCGTGTGGAAAGCCTCTTCGGCATTGTTTGCGACCATACGTCCGCCCGCGGTAAGCTGTGACCATTCGGCCTGAACCTCGCTCGTCGATTTCCCTACGGAAGATGCATAGTCTTCAAGCGACAGATCCGTTTCGTTAAAAAGTGTCTGGACGCCTCCGATTAACTGCTCGTATTGGGCATACCCTTCTATAGACTGCTTGCCCAGGTCTACCAGCGCCGCGCCGACCTCCTTAATGGCGGAGGCCATAGCCTTGACGCCGGAGATGATCACATCAGACGCCAGGTTGGCCTTCAGCACGTCCCCAAAGGACAGCGCTTTCTTAGCGCCGTCATCCATCTCGCCATCCATGTCTTGCAGCTCCGACGCGGTGTCCCGCAGCTCGCTCTGCATCTTGTTCAGGGTGGCTGTGGCCTCGTTCAGGGCCTGCTGCCACTTCTGCGTCTTCTCGTTGCTCTCGCCGTACTTGGCGGCGGCCTTGCCGGTCTGCTCCGCCAGCAGCTTCACCCGCTCCCGCTGGGTGTCGATCTGCTTTGTCAGCACCGCCGCCGCCTTGGCGTTCTTCTCCTCCGCGGTGGTGGCGGAGGTAAACTGCGACGCCACCAGCTTCATTTGGCTTTCCAGCGTCTTGGACTGTTGGATGATCTGATTGATCTGCCGCCGGTACTCCGCCTCGCCGTCCACGCCGATCTTCGGCCCGATATTCACAGCCATAGCCTCACCTCACCTTCATGGCTTCGTCAAATGTCCAGTGTTTTGCCTTCCTCCGGGGTTTCGCCCCGTGATAGATGGCAAGGCAGGCGATCATGTCCAGCATTTCACCGTATCGCGTGCACATGATCTCCTGCCTCCTCATATTCAGCTTCCGCCCGTAAAACAGGAGCCAGGCAAGGTTCAGCTGGACGCCTGATCCTCGCCGCCCTCTTTTTTTTCGGGCTCGACCTCCACCGTGGGTTTGCTGTCCTCCGTCCAGGCGGCTAGCGCCGCCTGCTGCAGCTTGGCGAACTCGTCCATCCGCAGCGTCATGACCTCGTCCACCGTGAGAGGTCTAGGCTTGTAGCCGGGCACTTCGTAGGCTTGCGCCTGCTCGTAGCCCTCGCTCAATGCGGCGACGACCGCCGCCGTGTCCCTGGCCACTTTGCCATACTGCCCCTCCAGCACCTCGCCCAGGCGGCTGATGTCGCCGTCCGGGCACAGGTCAGAGATCTTCGCGGACGCGCCCACCGTGAAGCGGAAGCCTACTTCCCTACCGTGTACCTGCATGGTTGCCTCCTTACGCAGCGCCGCCCAGGAGCGCCTTCAGCACCGCTTCGGCCTCCGCCTCGGTGGACTGGTCGGCGGCCACCAGCTTCCAGTCGTGATTGCTGGTGTCGTCCCGCATCAGGTTGGCGGTCAGTTCCTGGGTCTGCCAGTCGATGGACTCCTCCTGCGTGGCGGCGTCCAGTCCCGCCTGCTGGAAGCGGGCCTTGGTCAGCACCACCGGCGCGTAGGTGACGACCCCGGCGCTCTGATAGCGCACGACGAAGCCAATGCCCACATAGGGCACGTCCATGCCGTCGCCGTAGTGGGACACGGCCACCTGATTGCCGCCGACCTCCACGTTGGCCGCCTCCGGCAAACCGTAGATGAACTTCTCCGCCGCCGCCAGCAGACCGTCCACCGTCAGGGTGGCCGTGCCGTCCGAGAACGTGGCGGCAGCCACCTCGGCGGCGACGTTGTCGGCGTAGAACGTATTGTCGTCCGTAGTGTTCAGCGACAGGGACACACGCACGCCCCGCGCCAGCAGCATCGCGCCGCTGTAACTCACCACGCCGCCGGTGTTGTTGTATTTGGCCACGTAGGGCTTGCTGAAGCCCGTACAGACCTTTCCCGCTGCGCTCATAGCAGCACCTCCTATTTCATGATTTTTTCGATTTCGCGGTTGCACGCCGCGTCCATTGCTGTCTCAGCGGCCTTCTTGCTGGCGCTCACCGCCTTGTCCACAAACCGCGTCTTTTTGCGAAAGGTCGTGCCGCTGTTGACGGCACGGGCGATCAGGGCGTTAGGCTGGCCCTGGGGATACTTGTCCGTCCGGGTCGCGTTGTACCCGGCGAAGCCCAGCTTGACGTTGACAAAGCCGTCGTCGTCCTTCATCCGGCTAATGCCGAAGCCGTCCAGTAGTCCTTCCTTCTGCGGCAGCGTCACCGTGTCCACCAGCTCGCCCTGCGCCGCGTGGCCGCTGCCCACCGGCAGCGCCCGGATAGCGTCCTTGACTGCATCGGCAACTACTGCCGCACCGGCATAGACCGTCTTGCCGATCACGTCGTCCTTGGTGGCAGCTTGCAGCTTGTTTAGCTGCGTAATGTAGTTGTTGATGCCGCCAAACTCGAACGTAGCCATCAGGCAAACACCTCCCAGTCCCACTCGTAGTGCCAAAAGCCGGTCTCCTCCTCGAACTGGCAGCTGTTCAGCACCCACACGATCTCCGCCGCGTCAAAAGCCGCCTCCAGCTCGTCCCGCCAGGGGTCAAACTCCTGCTTGGTAAACAGGTCGGTGCTGCCCTTGACGGCCTTCTCGGCGTGGATACCTTCGGCCTCAAAGTCGTTCGCCCCGTCCTCCTGCCACACCAGGTAGCGGTCGGATTGCAGCCGCCCTCCGTGACTCACCGCGTCCGTCACCGCGAGATGCGCGGCAATGATCCGCTGCGCCCACAGCGGCGGGGGGTTTGTGCCCGACTCGGACACCGTCCTTCTCTTACTCATGGGACACCTCGTATTTCTGCTCGATCTTGACCAGCGTCAGATCCATGGACGCCGGGTAGACGTCCTCCGCCCGCTGCACCAGGTCGATGCCGTACTGCACGCCGTCCTCCGTCACCGCCACGCACTGCGGGCTGACGGAGGGGCGGAGCTGCGTTCGGATCACCCGCTCCACCTGTACCTGCACCTGCTTGCTGGAGTAATACCGCTGCAAGCCCACGCGCCGCTCCTGGTAAAACAGCGTCTCCAGCAGCGTCAGGGCGGGCCGGGGCTGATAGCCCGGCTGGGCCGCGTCGGTCACGGTGTAGATCCTCACCACACCGTCCCGGTAGGGCTGGGTGATCTGCCGGTCGTCCGGCCTAAACGGTATCTGCCGCATACTGCGTCACCCGCCTCCCGTGCTGCATAGCCAGCAGCCGGTTCAGGTAATTCGTCTCGTACACGTCCAGCGCGTCGCTCAGGCCGTACCGCACGTATTCCTTCAGCAGCGTCAGCGGTTCGCCGGGAGTGTCATAGTCTCCCGCCGCGCCCAACTTGCCGTCAATATAGGCTTCCCCGGAAGCGATGAGGTCGGACACCTTGGCGTCCGTAGCCTCATCGCTCCAGGTGATGTTGCACCACAGTTTGACGGCGCTCAGGAGCGCGGCACTCACCGCGCCCGCCATGTCAGGACTTGGTGACAGTGACAGTGTAGGTCTTGGTGGCCTCGCCATCGGGGGCAGTCACCAGCACCTTCACGGTGTTGCTGCCGATCTGCCAGGTCGCCGCCGTGCCGTTGTCGATCTCCACATCGTTTACCGTCACCTTGAGGGCCGCCGCCGCGTCAGAGGGGACAGCGGTGATGGTGTTGGTGGCGTTGGTGGTGGTCGCGGTGTAGCTGATGGTGGCCGAGGCGAACGCGGGCGTCAGAGACAGAGAGCCGATGGACAGGGCGCTCAGAGTGGCGTCATCGGACGGAGTGGGCGCAGTCACCTGCGTCACCTTATAGGTGGCGGGCTGGATGCCGGAGATGTCCAGCACATGGAAGGCGTTGTTGTCCAGCGGCATGCCGTTGGCATAGGCCTTGATCAGATAGACGCGCTCGTCCTCCAGGAAGCGGTAGTGGTCGCTGTACTCGATGCGGCCCTCCGGGGACGTGCCCGCCATCGCCAGGTAGCGATAAGCAATGCCCATGATAGCCTTGCCGCGGGGCAGCGCCGCCGTCTGGATCACGTCCATGGGGTAGGGCATCACGTCGTTGCGATACGTACCGTCGGGAGACATCAGCGTGGTGGCGGGCATGACCTTCTGAAGATAGTCCTGAGGATTGACCAGGAAGATCACGTCACGGACACGGCGGGGCTTGCCGTTGGGATCAGCCGCCATAATGGACAGCAGATTGCCCACGGTGGCCGGGGACAGGTCAGTGACCTTGATAGCCGCCTTCTCCGGGTACGCACCGCCGGTCACGACCACATTGTCGCCTACCTGGCGGTTCATGCCGATGGGCTTTTTGTTGCCGTCGCCGGTGACGATACCGGCCTCCAGGCCATTGCTCAGTGCCTCGTACAGAGTCTGCCGCACGAAGTTATCCAGCCACTCAGGGCCGAGATCCAGCATAGCCTTGCACACGGGCAGGAACGCGGACAACTTCAGCAGCGTGGCGGGGATCTTCTTGATGCCCGCCGTCAGATCCTTGACAATGTCGTCACACAGGTCGCCCCAGGCAGCCTCCTCGTAGCCGTTGGTGTTGACCATGATCTCCACCGCGCCGCCGGTGGCGCGGAAGTTGATGCGGCTCAGCAGGGGGTGCGCTGTCTGCAGCTCCTCAAAGACGGAGTCGATCACCGTCTTAGGCAGCGCCACATCCAGGCCGGTCACGGCCTGCTGGGGGTTGGTAGCCTTCATGGCCTCGCCCAGCCTCTGGTAGTAGGTGCGCTCTTCAGCCGTCAACTGGTGCGCGCCCCGCTGGGCCAGGATGCGACTGTCAAGCTCCTGCTGGAGTTCATCAAACCGATGCTCGTACTCGGCCTGGACGTCCAGGCAGAGGCGCTGCATCATCTCGTCCAAGGCGGAAGAGAACGCGCCGGTGTCGCCGGAAACGGCAGCCTGTTGGAGAGCCTGCCGCAGGGCCTCCCGGGTGCGAATGTCATTGTTGTTCATTCTTTTTTCTCCTTTCGATTCTCATGAAAACAGTCCGAGAACTTTGTTGATTTTTTCAGGGCTTCCGCCGCCCTGCGGGTCTACATCAAAGGTCGCGCCCGGCGCGGGCGGCGATGCAACGTCGCGCAGCTGCGCGGCCAGGGTCTTCTGATACTGGAGACGCTGCTCCATTCCGGCGTTGACCTTCTGCAAAATCGCCGCCGCGCCGCTCATGTCGGCGTCCTCGTCCGCCAGCCGGTCGGCGAGGCCCAGCTCGACGCAGCGCTCTGCGGTCAACCAGGTCTCCGCGTCCATCATCCGCGCCAGCTCCTCCTCCGGCAGCTTGTCGCCTGCCTTCTGTAGGTAGGCCTGGCGGCCCGCGGCGTTGATCACGTCCAGGTCGTCCGCCGCCTTCCGCAGCTCCGCGGCGTTGCCGCAGGCGCACATCCACATATTGTGGATCATCATCAGCGTGTTGCGGGGCATGATCACCTCGTCACCCGCCATGGCGATCACCGATGCGATGGAGCAGGCAAAGCCGTCCACGTGCACCACCTTCCGCGCCCGGTGGCGCTTGAGCTGGTTGTAGATAGCCGTGCCCTCGAACACATCGCCGCCGCAGCTATTGATGTAGATGTCAATGCGCTCCGCATTGGGGTACTTGGCCAGCTCCTCCCGGAAATGCTGGGCGCTGTTCTCGCTGGGGACGTAGCGCCAATTTTCCATGTCCAGCGTCATGCTCTCCACGTCGCCGTAGATGTAGAGATCCAGCCCGCCGCCATCGGCGGCCTGCTTCAGCTCCCAAAGTCTGTTCTTCATCCGTTTCCTCCTTCCGCGCCGCCCAGGGCGGAGGTCTCCGCGCCCAGCGTGGCGATGTTTTTGGTCATGTAGTGCTCATCCGCCCAGGGTTCAGGGATCGTCGGCAGGCCCGCCGAGCGCAGCACGTCGTTGATGGTAAACGCGCCCGAACCCACCAGCTTTTCCACATTTGCCGCGTTGGCGAACATATCAAAGTGACGGATGGAGCTGGTGTCCACCCGGAGGTAGTCGCCCGCCTGCATTCGGTCGTAGCCGTAGCGCTTGCGGTTGATCTCTTCCTGGAGCTGGTCACAGATGGGGTCGATGCAGCCGGTCAGAAAGCGCCCCTGGGCGTCCTCCGTCCCCTGGATGCTGCCGTCCACCAGTACGGCGGGGATCTGCAAGGCCTTTGCCGTAAAGCCCAGCACATCCTTCATCTGCGCTTGGATGTCGGCCAGCTCCACGGTGGACTTCCCGCCTTCGTTGGTATAGGCGTAGCCATCGAACTCCGGCAGGACGGCGCAGTTGGAGTCTAGAAATGTCTTCACCTGCTGCTCGATCATGCGGGCAAAGTTCTCCGTAAAATCCTCCGCGCCGGAGGCCAGTTGGCTCACGTGGACTTTCCAGTGCTGCCCTTTGTCCCACTCGTAGCGCTTCATAGCCGCGCTGATAAGACGCCAGTACGCACCGTACAGCCCATCCAGCACCGGCTTGACGTTGATGTGGTTCAGCTTGAGGTGCAGCACTTCCCGCTCCCGGAACGTCTCCTCATAGCTGACGTCGCCCACCTGCACATTGATGTACTCGTTCTGCCGACTGGGGTAGTCGCCATTTTGCAGCCAGCTGTCCGCCACCACCAGGGCGTCGTAGCCCTCCCGCTGCCGGGTGCTGATCACCAGCGCCTCACCGTCCACCAGCAGCTTGGCCACCAGTTTGTGCAAAAACGCCGTGGAGTTCTGATTAGCGTTCGGTTCAACGTTCCACAGGTAATGTTCGCGTTCGCGAATTTCCCTATTACCCCGGAAGGTGCGAAACTCGCACCGCCCCACCGCGTTGGCGATCATGTTCGCGCAAACCCAAAAGCTCAGGTCGCGGAGCTGAAACTCCTGTGCCGCCGCCAGCAGCTCCCGGCACGACACTTCTACCATGGAGGGCGACCGGGCCTTCCTGCCGGAAAGCCAATCCCAAAATTTGATACCCATGCACACCTCCTATAGTCTGATCGCCCCGATGGGCGGCAGCTTGACCGGCTCACCCGACCCCAGCACCGGCTCTTCCGTCATGGACGCCGCCAGCGCCATAAAGGGGTCGGTCTTCCGACTTTTTGGTTCAATTTTCGCGTAGTAGAAATTCCCCGTGTTCGTCCCGGCCCGCTGGCCGCTGCGTACCCGTTTGGTGTTGTTCACCGCCCAGCGCAGGGGCGGGTTGTCGCCCCAGGTAAATAGCTCACGGTCAAAGCACTCCTGGATCACCGGGTCTACCTGCATGATGTCGCTGGGTCTGACCAGCTTCACGCGGGTCTTGTCCTTGGCGTCAAAGCCGATCGCCCGCATGGCGTCGCCCACCAGCGTCCAGCGGAAGTGATCCATCGCCAGCTTGACAATGTTGTAGCGCCGGCCCATCTCCAGCAGGTAAGCCGCCAGCAGCTTCGGGTCGATGCTCACATCGTCTACCACCGTCAGATGCCCCGCCTCGGCCCACGCCCGCCAGGGCGCGACCACTCGGTGCAGTGTCTTGCTCTGCAAGCACACCCAGGAGTGGCTGATGTCAAACCGCTGCGCCCCGATGCGGAAGTGCAGATTGACGCTGGCCCAGTCGCTGATCTCCGCGTAGTCAATGCCCGCCACGCACGACTTGCCCCGCAGCTCCGGCAGAGGCCGGTTGGTGGCCTGCACCTTGGCGTAGTCCGTCACGCTGATCTCCAGCTGCCCGGCGCGGATGCCCATCCGCTTTGTCAAGAAATCCCCGTTCTGCTCCGGGTGCTCCAGCCAGTCCTTATACTCGTCCGCCACCTCCTGCTGGAGATGCGGTGAATACGCCAACGACGGGTTGGCCATGTGCCAGTTTTCCGGGTCATGTACCTGTTCCCGGTTCTCCAGGCAGCAGATAAACGGAAGGAAGCCGCCGTCATCCTCGCCCTCGAATAAGATCCTCCGGCCCTGCGCCAGGAAGTCGTCCAGCGGCCCGTCCGACACGTCACCGTTGGAGGTAAACATACCAATGCGGGGCTGGGCCACCTTGCCCAGGCCGGTGACAAAAACCTTGTAGTTGTTGTAATTTTCGTAGGCGTGAACCTCGTTAAAGATCACTTTGCCGGAGCGCATACCGTCCCGGCCCTTAGGGTTGTTGGTTCGACCCTTCATCACGCCCTTGTTTCGCAGGCCCTGCACCATTTCCTTGGTGTGGTAGTAGTGCCTGCTGAGCTTCGCCTCCCACCTGGGAGACTCCAGCACGTCCGAGAGATCTTTCACCGGCGTCACCGCCTGCTCCTCGTTGTTGGCGCAGACGTCCACGTTGTAGCGCTTTACGGGGTTATAGGGCGACAGCGCACACGCAGCGTCGAACGCGATGAAGCCGTCCTTGCCCGCGCCGCGACCCACCATGCACAGCAGTTTTTTCCACCTGGGCTGGCCATCGGCCCGATACGTGCAGTCCCACAGCGCCAGCAGGAACTCCTCCCAGGGAAATAGCCGGTCGTATGGGAAATACCTCAGCAGGCTCAGATACCGGCGCAGCTGCTCCGTGTCCACGCGGATGTCCTCCTCGGCAAACACGCGGCGGATCAGCGCCGCCAGCGCGTGCTGCTCCGGGCAGGCGCGAGGCGTGTTCGCTTCCACCAGCTCGATATACCGCAGCACCTCCGCCGGAATGTCACAACTCATCGTCGTCATCCCGCTGGCCGGAAGCCAGCGCGTCTTCCTTAAAGCCCAGCGTGGCGAAGATCGCCAGCATCTGCCGAGACACCTGGATCTCCAGCGACACGCTGCGGTTCTCCATCAGCCGCCCCCGGTCGTCGGTGACGGTCAGGCCGCGCCGGGCGATGTCGTCCCGCAGCTCCTGCCGCCGCACCCAAAAGTCCATGTACTCCTGCACCTTGTCCCGGTACACGTCCTCATCAATGCCGCGGGAAGCCAGGCAGCGCAGCAGACTCTCCAGCAGCGCCCGGTAGGCCCGCGTCCGCCGGTAGTCCTTCGGCTTCTCGGCAGGCTTGTCCGCCTTCGACAGACGGCCTTCCAGGTAACGGCTCATGGAGACGTTCTTCTTGGCGGCCAGCACCTGATCCCGCCGGAGCGCTATGCGCCCCGCCATCGTCAGGCGGTCAAACGCCTGGCAGAAAGACTCTCCGTAAGTATCCTGACACCAGGCGTCCAGGGCGGCCTCGTCGCAGCCGAACCACCCGCACAGTTCCTCAACGGAGCACTGCATACCGCACAGGCTCTCAAACGCCTTTCGCTCAAGTTCTCTCTGATGCGCCACAGCAATCCTCCTCTTCCGTCAGGCACACAGCCCGTTTTCCCGTGAATTTTTCCCAGCGGTCAATAATAACGTCCACATACTTAGGATCAAGCTCCATACAGTAAGCCCGTCGCCCGTTCTGCTCCGCAGCGATGACCGTTGTCCCGCTCCCGGCAAACAGATCAAGCACATTCTCTCCCGGTTTACTGGAGCACTGCATTTGATAGTCAAACAGCTTCACCGGCTTCATAGTTGGGTGCTCTGCCGATTTCGTCGGCTTGTCGAAATTGAGCACACTTGTTTGTCGCCGGTTCTTGAAAAAATAGTGTTTTTTGCCATCCGTCCAGCCGTACAAACACGGCTGCAATTCATCGTCCTCAGCTTCAACCTCACCATACAGACACGGCTCGTGCCGGGACTGAAAATCGAGCCGGCCAAGCACAAGCTGAGACTTCACCCACACCAAACATTGATGCAGGACGAGGCCCGCGTCCATGCAAGCGCCTCGGAAATTGTAGCCCTCCACCTCACTGTGCCACACGTAAAACGCAGCGCCCGGCTTCATCACCGCTACCGCCGCAGAGAATGCAGACAGTAGAAATGATCTGAAGCCTGAGCTTTTCATACAGTCGTTCTTCATGTTACCGGCGGCGGCCTGATAGTTGACATTGTACGGAGGGTCAGTAAGCAGCAAGTCCATTTGTGCCCCCCCTACGAGCTTTTGTACGTCTGCCAGAGACGTGCTATCGCCGCACATGAGACGGTGTTCGCCCAGCTGATACACTTCACCGACCTTGCTCCTGACCGCGACCGGGCAGCTAAAGTCGTAGTCGTCTTCAACCACCGAGCCGTCCAGCTCATCCGACAAACCCCACTCGACGTCAAAGCCGCTCAGATCCAGCCCTGGCAGCTCACCCGCCAACAGGTCAAGATCCCAGGCGCTCTCGTTGAGCTTATTGTCCAGCAGCCGCAGTTCGCGCACCTGCTCCGGCGTCAGATTATCCACGCAGACGCAGGGCACTTCCTCCAACCCAGCCTCCTTCGCGCCCAGGACGCGGCCATGCCCGATGACGATCACGCCGTCGGCGTCAACCACCACCGGCTGGACGAACCCATAGCGCCGGATACTTTCCGCCAGGTTCGCCACCTGCCGGGCGTCGTGCTTTTTTCGCGTTGGCGGCATAGGGCACGAGCTCCGTCAGCCGCCGCATTTTGATCTCCATAAGCCATTCCCTTTCCGTGCCCGACTTGGGCACATCACACATCTGCGGCTTTGCGGGACGGGCGGGTGAGCCGCCCACCCCTGAGGGGAAAGAGAATATGGCTGGGGCACGATGCGCCCCGCAAAACCGCAGATTTTTGAAAATTGCCCGGCGATATTCGCGCCCACGCGCTGCGCGGCAACGCGCAGACGCGAAAATCGCTGGATTGTCCTGGACCCCCGCGAGTAGCGTCCAGGGCGCGAGGGCCATTTTTCCGAGGGGGGGTCAATCCCATCTCTCCGCCGTCAGCGGAGGCGCACCAGGCGCGTATTGCCGCTGGCTCTCCGGGTGCAGCGCTTCGTGGCAGCTCTTGCAAACCGCCTCCAGCTGCCGCCGGTCTCCGCCGTAGACGGACAGCGCCAGCTCCGGCCTGTCCCGCAAATGCTGCACGTGGTGGACAATGACCGCCCTGGAGTACACGCCGCGCCGCTTGCACTCCTGGCACTCGCGGTTGTCCAGCTTCAACACCTCGCGGCGCAGCCGCCGCCACTCCGGCCAGGAATAGAATGCGTGTTCATCACCTGCGTCCAGCAGCCCACGCAGCTCTGCCAAACGGCCCTCAGATATGCCCATAGCCCCTCCTGGTCACGGCCTCCGGCGTTCCGGCACGCGGCTATCACCTCGCGGCAAAAAACAAAAACGCCGGAGTCCATGACGCAGCACCAACTCGTGGTGTCTACTCATGGGCTCCGGCGTTCAACGCTCCGGCCTCTCGCTCAATATGCAGGATGATCTCCGTTTTGCAGTCCCGGCAGTACACAGGCAGATTCGCGACCACCGTGCCGGGCAGCACTCGCAGGAAGTGTCGGTTGCGTCCGCACCTGGGACAGGTCAACCAACCATCCGTCCTTGGGGACATTGTACCGTATTCAGATGTTATTCGCAAGAGCTTTCGCCTCACTTTCTCTGTTTGTCACTAAATATTCATAAGATTTCAAGTAAAGAGGAAGTAGTCCTATTATAATCTTCTTGTATAACCTACCTTAGATTTAAAATAAAAGCACTAACTTCCAGGAAGAAGATAGCGGCAATAGCCGTACACGCCCCATCCTGTTAGCTTCGGCACGCCGTCCGCCGGGAGCAGAGCCGCCCCCGGCGGCGGTCGAACAGCGCCGCTTACAGACGTGCCGATGCGAGGCTTAGGAATGCATTTCCCCAGCGCTTGAGAACAGCCCCAGGGATGCCGCCCGACTTCGGAGAGTTCCTTGGTAAAATACCGCGCCAGTCCGCGGTAGCCCGCTACAAAGTCCGGGTCGTAGTCCCGGCGCTCCAGCACCCGCTCCCGCGTCCACACCTCCGCTTTGATGTTCCCGCGCCCGCCCCATGCCCAGGCGACGTCCTCCGCCGTGAAGTCACCGCCGCGGAGGAAAACATGGATATGCCACCGCTTGTCACCGTGGAGGCCCTCGATGCGGTAGACATAGTAGTCAACAGGAGATCCTCTGCATCGTCGGAGCTTCCGCATAAACGCCTTCCACGCCTTGACCGCTTCGGCGCGGCTTGCCGGGAGATGCGCGTCATCGAAAGTCAGCGTCCAAAAAACGCCGTCATACTTAAACAGCGCCAACCGCAACTCCAGCTTGTCAACACTGGTGCGGCTCAGGGCCGGGCCACAGCGCCGCCGCGTGGCCTCCGGCCCATAAAGTCGCAGGTATCGGTAGTTGTCAGTGACCATGACTTTCTCAAGGTCGCCCGCCCGCTGCCTGACAACGACATAGGAGTTCTCGCCCGCAGTCATGTCAGCTCCTCCATCAGGTCAGTGACCCGCTCACGCGCTTCGATCAGCTCCACCGCCAGCAGGATCGCGTTATAGACCTTGGACGAGATATTTGTCTCAGGGTCGGCCAAAAACTCCCGCAGTGTGTCAATAGGCCGTTCGCATGGCTTCACGTCAATTCCACCTCCACATCATATTCTTTCAGTATCTGCCGGATGTCCGAAACGATATATCAGTAAACTGCAATACCTCGCGTATTTTTCCCCGGAAATAGGAGTACACTCAAGTTTACTGCCATCCAATGTTCCAGGCATCTCTCGGTTCCAGCAAAGAGAGCAGGCTTCTTTCCTCTCTTCTTCTGTAAAATGCGGGTTTTGCTCTAAGACACAGGCTTCCCCTTCACATATGGCGAACATGTTACGAGGGCAATACTTTGACGAAATATCAATACCGTCAAGTATAAGAAGCTCTTTTCTATGAGTTTTTGCATACGCTAAAAATGTCATATGGCATACATCACCTTTCCGTTGTAAAGACGACTTTTACCTCGTCCTTAACCGTCTCACGAATATCATGCTGGGTGCGCGGGATGCGGCGAGGGTTCACCTTAGCCGCCATCCCTATACACCATCACTTCCTGCCGGCCCACCGCGCCGGTGAGTTGCTCCAGCCGATCGGCGGCCAGCCGCATGATGCGGCAGCCATGGACGGAGCAGTTATGCTCATAGCCACAGCCCGGGCAGGCGATGCTCCCGGTTTGTATCTTCAGCCGCCGCAGCGCGGCGATCAGTTCTCTATCAGTCATGCTCCACCTCCAATTTCACCAGTTTGTCGCGATGCTTCAGCACAAGACTTTTCGCCAGCTCGAACGAAACGGCGCTGTAATCGTATCTCTCGTCTACCCCCGCGGGCTCTACACATTCGCGGTCGCTTCCATACGAGCCAAAGTGTTGCACTAAATCAGCGCCGTTAGGGAAGCGGAGAATGAAGCCGTCAAACATCGGCGTCAGCAAACAGGCGATGCCTTCTCCGATGCAGAACGACTGCAGCTTCACGATTTCATCACACTTCATGCTCACCATCTCCGTCCATCTTCGCCCCACAGTACCTGCAATAGTAGCTATCACTGCTCTCTGCGTTTCCACATTCGCTGCAAGTGATTACGCCGTCATCATGGCGAATCCACCGCCCATACACCACCGGGGCAACATCGGCGGAAGCCGCCCGCTTTCGTTCTTCCTGCAGCACTGCGATCTCCTCGGCGTACCGGGCGCAGCGGTCGGTCAGCTCTTCAATCTTGTCGGCAGCATAGACCAAAATATGATCTATACAGGCTGCGCTGCCGCACTGATGTCCACAACAGGAGCAGCCGCTATAACGACATCTCCGCAAATCGGCCACCAGGTCAGCCGTTGTCATCAACACTCTTCGCACCTCCGTTTCCCTTTTCCATCTCGTCCAGCGCGGCGGCGACAGACCGCCACACCGCCACCGGGAAGCGCTCCCGGTTCAGCATTCGCCCCAGCATCTCCGGCGTAACGGGCTTGCCATCCACAGGGGCGCACCGCTCCGCCAGCGGCGTGAAGCTGACCAGTCCAGCTCCACGCCCACGGTACGCTTCCAGCCGCGCCAGCGTCACCCGCTTAAACTCCGCAGCTTCCGCCGCACCACCTCGCGGGGCAGTGGGCGGCGCGGCGAGTTTCACAGGCTCAGGGGGGGGTACTGGCCGCTCACATACCACCGGCACATCTTTTACCGCCAGCAACGCCCGGCAGGAGAGCACCAGCAGCTCGATCTCGTCATAGCCGCTATCCATGCCCCGATCCACCGTCCGGCGAAGATACTCGCCCAGCGCCCGGCACTGCTTCACGGTCAGGTCAACTCTCGTCACGCCGCTGCCCCCCCTCATCATAGCGTCTCAAGCGCTCCGTCATAGCTGCCGCCGCATCGCCTTCTAGGAAGAAAGAATACCGTGCCTTCTTGTTCAGATTTACATCCCACACAGGAGAATCCTCTCGGGCCAACATCTCCCGTAAAGTCTCCTTGCAGCCCTTCGCTATCGCAGGGCCGGCGCGGTGGTAGAGCTGCGTATACAACCCGTGAACCATCACACCGATTTCAGCGGCAACCTCCAGCCCACTTCCGGCAAACATTAAGGTGCTTACGCCCTTGTCAATCTTCGCGTTAATCATCGTTCTCGTCCTCCTTTTCCACCTCCGGCAGCGCCAGCCACCGCACCACCTCTGCGTCTATTTCAGCGCCGCCCTCACGGAAGAGGAATGACGACCCATCCCACCGGCACGCCTTCCGCATAATCGTCTTGCGCCCGCGCACGTCCTCGCCCACGACAAAATCCGCCACTACGTCGCGCGGATCGCCCGGCGAGATGCCGCCCGGCATCCACAATGCCAGCGAGGTCTGACCGGGTTCTGCGGCAGCAGGGCTGAGATCATCCGTCAGACCCAGCAGGTAGTCCACGGAGCAGTGCAGCGTCTTAGCAGTTCCCACGGCGTCCGTGGCCCGCCACGGCATGAGGCCGCTGCCTCGGAAGAGGTAGCCTGCCTCATCAGGAATTTCTCCCGCGCAAACTCGCCTCAATAGCCCGACGACCATGGGGCTTCCGTAGTCATAGCGCAGCTTCACATCGTCGCCCAGGCCCGCAGCGTCCGCCGCCCGGACAATACGCCGGGCGTCTGCCCGCACCCTGGCGGCGGTTTCATTTTGAACTTTCTCTGCAGCGGCAGCATCGGACAGTTTTTTCTTCTCTTTGGCCTTCTCGTATTTTTCCCGCGCCTTACCGCACATCTCCGCGCAGGCAGCGCCGTAGTAGGACGCAGGATCATGCGCTCCGCCGGAGCTACACTTCAGGCAGCATTTCTCGCCGCCGCAGGTTTCCCAGCTGTTTTCCTTTAGGTCATGCCGAAAAAACTTGTCCATGTGCGTACAGGCCGCTCCGCCGGGGCACTTAAAAGACGCCGCCAGGTACTCTCCGCGCTTGACTGTATCCCGGATACGGCCCGCGGTCGGCGTAGTCTTAGGGCAAACGCGCTTGATGCGCTCCTGCACGTCCTCCGGCAGGCTAGACAGTGCGTCCGCCGTGTCCTCCGGCAGCGTCCCAGCCTTCCAGGCGTCCCGGTAGCACGAAGCCAGCCCTTTCTCGATTTTCTCCAGCCGCGCCAGCTTGCTCTTGCTGATGTTACAGGCCTCCGCCACATGATCCCGCATACGCCCCGGAAACTCGTAGCCCTCCTCCTTCAGCCGGTAGAGTAACTCCCTCACCTTCTCGGCTTGCTGGGCGATCTCCGCAGAACTCAGTTGCCTGGTGGCACTATTGGCGTAAATCAAGCGAAGCTCACGCAGGGCCGGCGAGGCATCGTCTCGCTCCCGGATGCAGGGCACATCCCGCAGGTCAGTCCGTCCGCCCGCCACCAGTTCGCGGATAGCCGCCGTGCGGCGGTGTCCCGACACGATCGTCACGTGGCCATTCTCGCCATCCCTCACGCGGACGGGTTGCTGGAGGCCGATGGTGGCGATGTTATCAGCCAGCGCGTCCAAATCGTTGAGCTGATAAAAATTGCTCGGATCACCGTCCAACAGATCCACGTCTATATACTCGATCTGCTCCCGCCCCGTGCCCGACTCGGACACGGGCTGTGCCAGCGTCTTGGCGAAATCGCCCATGTCAAACTTTTTGGCCATCATCTCGAACCTCCTCGTGCAAATATTCCCGCACCCACGCACGGTAGTCCAGGGACGCCGCGCTGCGCGGGCTGTAATCCATCACGGACCGCCGCATGAAGGTACTCTCAGGCAGCCGCTCCGTGCGGCGGATCACTGTGTTAAACACCGGCCAGCGCTGGCGCAGCAGCGCCTCGCCCTGCCGCACCGCCTCGCTGTTGTGCCACTGGCAGATCAGTATTCCGGCGATTTTGATAGCGGCATTGGCCTGCCGCATACTGGCGACCTGGGCGACCATGTCTCCCACGCCCATCAGCGAGAAGCCATCCACGACAGTAGGGATCACCACCTCGTCGGAGGCCATCAGGGCGGCGCAGCTTGCCGCAGTAAAGCCGGGAGGGCAATCGAAGATCATGTAGTCCACGCCGTCCTCCGCCGCCGCGTCGCGAAAGTCCCGGAGAGAGTGGATGCTGTGGATGCTGCTCTTGAGGGCCTTAACGTCCAGCTCGTAGAGCGTGCTCGACCCCGGAAGCAGCTGTATCCGTCCCAGGGCGTCCTGCGGGATGGTGTTGTCGCTCCACACCGCCTCCGAGCAACCTAGCAGCACGTCCGCCACGCTGGGCGCGTTGTCGGGGTCAAAATCCGGCAGGCAGAACCGCGTCAGGCTCATCTGCCCGTCGCAGTCAACGATCACGGAAGTCTTCCCGGCGCGGCGCAGCACGTCGGCCAAAGTGAGGGCGGTTACGGTTTTGCCCACACCGCCCTTTAGGTTCATGATTGCCATCGTTCTCACAGTTTAGTACCTCTTTCCTCATCGTTCTGTTGACCGGGATGCATTCCCGGTACGTGTAAAATCCCGTCCGCCGCTCCACGACGGCGAACCGACCCTGCGGATGCACCCACACCACCGTTCCCGGCATGAAGGGCGCGTTAAGCTCTGTGTCCTTTGCGTACCGCAGAGCAAACGGTCTGAATTTGATCACATCGCCAACCTGCATTTCACGCCTCCCTTTCCGGCCACGGGCACTCCGGGTCGTGCGGACTGATCTCACGCAGCCCGATCTGCCCCGGCGACTGCGCCCGTGCCTTCGTCTTTTGAGCTTTCCCGGCAGACGTAAAATGCCGTAAGACAGACTGCCCGTCCGGCCCGGCCATCACGCTGAAGCGCTGGTGCGCACCATCGAAGAACATGGGCCAGCGGCCCAGGCGGCCCTCCTTCTGCTTGTCGATTTTCAGCATTCTCGACTTCGCCGGGTCGAGCGGCTCATCTAGCCATGGCACGCGATCCTTCGGGCCGGGCTTATAGAGCAGCATCACCATGTCCGCGTCCTGCTCCAGCTGGCCCGTCTCCTTCAGGTCGTGCATGGTCGGTTCTTTCCATCCGCCCTGCTTCTGCGGACGGGCCAGCTGCGCCAGCTCCACCACCAGCGTCCCGCTGGACTGGGCGAAGGTGTGCAGCGACATGGAGATCGCCGCTACCGCCTGCACCGATCCGGCCCGCGGGTCGGTCTCCGGCCTGACAAGCTGGACGTAGTCCACAAAGATCACGTCAAATCCGTAGGCCTTGCTCACCGCCTGGATCTGCGTGGCGGTCATGCCGCTGCCCCGCAGCAGCGTCAACCGCCGCGCCGTGAACTCCTGGCCGCCCTCGGCCACCGTCTGCCAGTCGGCCTCCGTCATCTGCTGACGCTTGACGACGTTGAAGTCCAAGCCCAGCACTGTGGACACCAGGCGCTCCGTCAGCTTCTTCTGTCCCGTCTCCAGGGAAAAGAACCCCACGCTGCGCGTCTTGGCCATGTGGTAGGCCAGCGCCAGCGCAAAGGCCGTCTTGCCGCTGGAGGGCTCACCGCCGATGACAACCACGTCCCCCGGCTCTGTGTACGTGCCCTCGTCAAGCTCCCGGATGCCGTAGCTGATGTACTCGCGTTTCGCCTCGCTGCCCTGGGCGGCCATGAAATGCTCATAGGCGTCCTTCATGCTCCAGGCATCCACGCCCTGGCCGGTGCTCATCAGCTCACCCAAGGCCGCGATGCGCTCCCGGCAGTCGTCCACGTTCACAGCGCCGGCCAGCTCCGCCGCGATAGCCCGGATGCGCTCCAGCGCCGCCTGCTGGCGGACGATCTCCGCGTACTCCCGCCAGTTGGCGCTGGTGGGCGTGATCTCCATCAGCTGGATCAGCCGCTCCTCAATGCCCTGACCCAGCTTGTCCCGGATCGTGACCGGGTCTACCGGCAGACCGTCCAGCATCAGCGCCCGCGCCGCTTGGAAGATCCTCCGATTGTCCGGGTTGCAGATGTCCGAGGCGTTCACAGCCGCCAGGATGGGCGACACGGTAGTCTCGTCAATGAGCATCGCGCCGATGACAGCGTTCTCCGCGGTCAGGCGGCCTGCTAGACTGTTCTCAGCCGCTACTGCCATCCGTACACCGCCTCTCCGCCGCCGTCAGGCCCGTCAGGGCTGTCCAGCTCGTCCGCGTCGTGCCACCGCTCCCCGTTCAGCCACGTGGCCACGTGGGGGATGCCGATGTCGCGCTGCCACTCCTCCGTGGCCTTCAGCTTCGTCAGCGCCCGCGCCATGGTGTCGATAAGCGCGTCGTCCGGCTTCAGCTTGTCCCACGCCTGGATGGCCCGCTGCTTGTTCTTCCGCCCCTTCCTGGGGTAGTAGTCCCATAGTCCCGCGAACCGCTCCGGCTTCCAGTCCGGCCCGTCCTTGTGCACACGTTTTTTGCACACTTTTTCCCCCTGGGGGGTAAGGGGGGTATTATTAATTATATTATTCCTGTTATATTGTGGGGGTGTAGACAATTTTGCGGAGACCCCTAGACAATTTTGCGGAGACCCCCCCTCCGCAAAATTGCGGAGACCCCCCGGATACACACCGGCGTAGATGCGCCGCGTTGCACCCGTCCCGGAGGCCACCATGTCCGTGTCTATGTAACCTCCGTCCCGGAGCGCGGACACCAGCCGCGTCACGGATTTTGCCGACCATCCAAAAAGCTCCGCGAAGTACTCGTTGCCGGCCCAGCAAAAGCCCTCCCGGTTGCACAAGGCGCTGATCTCGCCGTACAGCAGCTTGGCGTTGGGCGGCAGCTTGTCATCGTAGCGCACGTCGGCGGGGATCACGGCCCAGTAGGCCGGTTGCTCAATTTTTTTTGCCAAATTTCTCTCGCCCCCTTGCGAACGTCAAAATATCTGTTATACTGGTATTGTTCTCACAGGGCATTGTGCCTTGTACCAGCTGAACGCTTCCGAGCTCCACCTCGGGGGCGTTCTTTTTTTTGCGCCTTTCCGCAGCTGTCCACCAGCCGGACGACCGCCGCCGCGCCGGCAGCCGCACAGGCGTACTGCACGACCATGACCCACAGCTCCATGACCTCACCTCCCTTCAGCAAGCCTTCGCCCACAGGGCAAACAGCTCGTCCACCGGGATGCGTGTCACGCGGGCCAGCGCCGCGATCTCCTTGCCGGAGCAGCTGGGCAGATCCTTGATGCGGGCATAGATCGTGCTGCGGCTCATGCCCGCGGCCCTTGCCGCGCCGTCCAGGCCGCCGTGGATCGCGTAGGCCTGGGACTTGATGCGGATCGCCATATCCTTGGCCGCGTCCGACTTCGCGCTCAACTTCGTCCTCGGCATGGTCACACCTCCTTCGCGTATTCCAGCGCCAGCGCCGCCTGCACAATGTCTCCCAGCTCCGTGGTGATCTCGTCAAACAGATCCCGCTCACCATCGCTGATGATGCCGTCCTCGGCGATCTCCATCAGCTGGTCGCTGCGGTGGGCCTCGGCGAAGGCCATTACCCGCCGCACCAGCTTGATAACAGCCGTCGGCAGCGGCTCAGGCTGGGCCATCATCACACATTCCGGCAGCAGCCAGGGCTTGCACTGCAAATGCTGCGCTCCCAGGTACTGGGCGTCATACACCGCCATCATCCGCGTGACTACATCGTCGCCCGGCAGCCGCAGGCCCGTCTCGTAGGCTCTCATGCTCTCCACGCTTACCGCCAAACGCTCCGCTGCCGCTTCCTGCGTCAGTCCGGCAGCTTTTCGGGCGGCCTGATAGATATTTCCGTTGCCCCTCGGCATGGACATTTCCTCCTCCCTGTCGTATGATTTAGCTGGCAGCGTCGGCCAGCAGCTCCGCCTCGGTGCAGCCCAGCAGTTCGCACAGCGCGGGGCGGTACTTCCGCAGCGGCGTGCTGTCGCCGGTCTCCCACTTCGTCACCGCCGATCTGTCCACGTTGATCTTGTCAGCCACCTGCGCCTGGGTCAGGCCGCGCCGCTCCCGCAGCTCCTTCATCGACACGCAAACCACTCCTTTCTACGTTTGTGAATTTTCACCTTGACCCCGGCGAAAACGGGTGGTATGATAGTCATGTCAGCAACCAAACACACCACCCGCTTCCTCGTCCGATGATACTTTGGGGGAGGAGTACTCGCCGGGGGAAGACGAGTTGTGTCCAACTCAGGCGCAGAGATAAGAGGGGGCAATCGGATGGAAAGCGAGAACCGCATCACCGCCGGCGACGCCGAAGTCCTGAAGTACTTCCGAGAACACAGCCCCGCGTCAGCTTCAGACGCTAAAAAGGCACTCCCGGACACAGGCGCTGTCGATCATCGCATCGCCGCGTTGTCCAAGCCCGATGTCGGCTTTCTGACCGAAGACATGGATACCGACCTGTCGGGAACACGCGAGCTTCACCGGGGTCTCGGAGTCTACCGCATCACGCCCAAGGGCGAGATGGCACTGGACGACTACCTCACGGAGCAAAGGCGGCATCAAAAAGAGCTTTTACTGGAAAGCGTGTGGATGCCCATCCTCGTATCTATAGCAGCCAATCTAACAATAGCCGGAATACGACAGTTGTGGCCGCTGATACAGCAATGGTTATTCCATACTTCCGCATAAACTCTCGCCATCGTCGCATCTTCTCACCTCCCTCTTGCTCTTACCTGAGGGACAAGTTAATCATAAATTCGTAATCACGAATTGTCAAGTCGTATTTTTGTAATTACAAATAATTGTCACTTTGCATAAATCTATATAGTATGAGGTCATCATGGACAAGGAGCTTTTTGTGCAGAATATCAAGACGCGTTGTGCCGCAAAAGGTGTCAAGCCCACGGTGGCGTGCCGCGAAGCCGGAGTTGGCGTAAGTTTTATAAATGATATTGAGCGAGGCCAAACGCCGTCCGTGGCGAAGGTGCAGATGCTGGCCCAGTACCTGGACTGCACCGTCAGCGACCTGCTGGGCGAAGATCCTGCGCCGCCTGATCCCGTGCGGGAGGAATTTGCCCGCCTGCTGGACGGCATGACCGCCGAGCAGCAGAACGAACTCTTTGCCTTCATGCTCCGCCAAAAGCGTGAGCGGGAGAAATAAAAAAACAGCGCCCATCGGGCGCAGGTGGGGGGAACTGAATATGAAAAAGTTGACGCCGGAAGTTTTACGCTGGATCGCCGCAGGCTTCTTCGTCGTGTCGGCGCTGGTGTTTCTGCCGTCCCTGGCCAGCGGACTGATGCTGGCGGCGGCCATCCTGACCGCCCCGCTGCCGGGATTGGACGAGATGATACGCGAGAAATTCCATCTGAAGAAAACGGCCCGCATCGCCATCGTGACGATCATCTTCTTTGCAGCCGCCATGATGACCCCTGCGGCGGAGACGTCCAGGGCGAACACTCCTGCTGCACCGGCGCAGAGCGTCACCTCACAGGCACAGCTTCCCATCCAGCAGACAACCTCTGACAAGGAGGACGAAGCCGAGGCTGAAGATCCTCAGCCTGCCGCTGCGGAGGACGAGCCCCAGGTCGAGGACGAGCCTAAGGCCAACACGCCCGCCGCAGACCCAGCGCCCGTTCAGCCTCCTCAGGAGGCCTCAGTCGAGCCAGTCGCGCCCAGCCAGCCGGTGGAGGAAACACCCATCTACACTCCTCCCACCACCAACGAGCAGGGATACACTGTCTACATCACCAACACTGGGTCGAAGTACCACCGGGCCGGTTGCCGCCACCTGAAGGATAGTCAGATTGCCATTGACATCAATGATGCCATCGCGCAGGGATACACCGCCTGCAAGAACTGCGGCGGCTGACCAGCAAAAGCGGTGTCCGACTCGGACACCGCTCACGCCACCTCCCCGTCTTTGATTTTTCGCGCCGCCTCCAGGGCGGCCAGTTGTCCAGCTTCGTCCAGGCCGTCAAACAGCCTGAGCAGTTCCTCTCTCCGATCGTCATCCATTTCTCCGCTCCCTTCGTTTTGTGATTTTATCGTACCACATTGGCAGGAAGTGTCTACCAACTCACGCGAAAAGATCTTTCGGAAAAAGAAAACATTGTCGTATTCCGACAGTTTTCCCATAAATTGGATTTAGGAGGCGCATCATGTCCGCGCTCAACGATCTATCCGCGAGTATCTCTGCCTACCCCCAAGCTATCCGCGTAGCCCGAACCAAGGCCGGCCTGAGCAACGAGCAGCTAGCCGAACGTTCCGGCGTGCCGTACTCCGCCATCTGTAAGGTGCAGTCCGGCTTGCAGAACATCACACTGCCCCAGGCGGCGGCCATCTGCGCCATCCTGGGCCTATCCCTGGACGCGCTGGTCGGCCTGCCGGACACGCGCCCCACTGCGGCGGCCAACCACGAAATGGAGCTGAAGCTGGCTGACCAGGCCGGTGACGTGAGAACGCTGGAGGCCGTCAACGCCATGCTGCAGGCGCAGCTGGGGTGGTTCAGATTCGGCCTATACGTAACCATGTCGCTCTGTGCCCTGCTGACCGTCGGCCTGGTCGTCTACATGGTCATTGACGCCCGCATACCTTACGCGGGACTTATTCAGGCCACCGGCCTCAGCGGCGGCGCGTGGCTATTTATCTTCTTGGTCATCGCGGCAGCGGTCGTCATGGGCGGTCTGCTGCTGCGGCTGTCAGCCAAATACACAATACAGTGCGCCTCCGGCGCAGAAAGGGGAAAATGATGATCGATTTCAAGAACGGAGTATTCTCAAAGCTCAAGCAGACACAGACCGCGCCTGACGCTATCCAGGACGTACTCATCCCCGGAGAGCAGATCGTAGGCAGCTATCAGGCCATCCGGGACTACGTTGTGTTCACGGACAAACGGATTATTTCCTGCAACGTCCAGGGTATCACCGGCAAGAAGCAGGACTTCACATCCATGCCCTACAGCAAGATCACGGTGTTTTCCGTGGAAACTGCCGGATCGCTGGATCTTGACAGCGAGCTGGAGCTCTACTTCTCCGGCGTGGGCAAGGTGCACTTCGACTTCTCCGGCAAGTGCGACATTAAGGCCATCGGGCGCTATATCGCCCAGGCAGTACTATAACAGCATCAAGGCCGTGCCCGACTTGGGCACGGCCTTTCCACAGGGGGGGGTGACGTATGATCTGCAAAAATAAAGGCTGCGCCCGCGAGATAGACGGCGACAGCGTCTACTGTAAGTGGTGCGGCACGCGTCAGGTTCGCGAGAAAAAATCCCGCGACGCTGCGCCTGCCGCCCGGCAGCTGCCCTCCGGGGCGTGGACGTGCCGCGTGCGCGTTGGCGGGCAGGATGTGTCCGTCACTCGACCGACCAAGGCCGAGGCCCAGGCCGAAGCTATGGCCATCAAGCACGGGATAAAAGCCCCGGACGCGCCGGAGATCAACCTCACCCTGGGCGAAGCCATAGACCGCTACATAGCGATGAAAGAGGACGTTCTTTCTCCGTCTACCGTGGCCGGCTATAAGCGCATCCGCAAAAATGCGTTTGCTGCGCTCATGGGTCAAAAGCTCTCCGCGCTGTCTCACGAGCGCGTCCAGCGTGCCGTAAACGCCATGGCAAGCAGTTCCTCCCCCAAATCCGTCCGCAACGCCTACGGCCTTCTGAGCGCCACTGTGGGCGAGTTTGCTCCCGACATATCGCTGCACGTGACCCTCCCGCAGAAGATCCGCGCAGAGATCGTCCTGCCCAGCGAGGACGACATTAAGTCTATTGCCGCTGCGGTGGCCGGCAAGTGGGTGGAGCTTCCCGTTTTACTGGCTATGTGCCTGGGCCTCCGAATGTCGGAGATCCGCGGCCTCACCCGCGACTGCATCAATGGCAGCGTTCTCCACGTCAAGCAGGCTCTCGTGGACGAGGGCGAAAAAGCACCGAAGACGTACAGCTCCGACCGCTATCTCACCGTCCCCGCTCATATCCTATCGCTGATCAGCGCTATTTCCGCAGATCAGGAGCACCTTTGCCCTCAGAGTCGCCGCGCCATTTACTATGCTTTCTCGTCGTCCTGCGAGAAAGCCGGCATCAAGCACTACCGCTTCCACGACCTGCGCCACGTCAACGCCTCTGTGATGCTCAAGCTGGGTGTCCCGGACAAGTATGCCATGGAGCGCATGGGCCACTCCACAAACAATATGCTCAAGACCGTTTATCAGCACACCATGCCCGCCGAACGGGTCAAAGTGGACGAGGAAATCAACGAATACTTTTCCGCCATGTGGCAACAAAATGACAACGGAAAACTGAAAAACGACGGTATATAGCCACTTATAGATCTCCAGTGCCGGGGTTCGAATCCCCGACGAGGCACCAAGAAGAAAATCGCGCAACCGTGCGGGTTGCGCGATTTTCTTAGTTTTTACGCGGGTTTCCGGCGATTTCACAATCCACTTTACTGCTAAATCTGTCCGCGTTTTGGGACATTCTGAGGGCCGAAAAAGACGCAAAGTGTCAACAAAATGACAACGGAGCTATGGTCATCATCCGCGATCCGGGCGAGTATACAGGCCCACAGCTTCTGCCAGCAGTAGGCGGAGGCAAGCCGCGCACTGGCGGTCGCCGCCCTCCCAGTTCTCCACCGTCCGGCGGGGGATACAGTAGCGGGCTGCAAAAGCGGCCTGGGATAGGCCGGTGTGAGCGCGGATGTCACGGATGGTCAAGTGGGCCGCGTCCCACAGTTGCCCCAGCGTCTCGATGCGGGCCGCGGGAATTTCTGCCCCCGGGGCATCGCCCCAGACGGAGGACAGCGCCCAGTCAGAGACGTAGGCGTCGCGGTCAGCACGGTTCAGGGCGTCGAAAAACAGGAAGTAAAATGTCTTGTCAGTCATGTCTATTCTCCTTCTGTTGTTTTTTTGCAGATCGCCGGAACGTATCTTTGTAGGTGTTCGTGTTCATGGCTTTTCCTCCTCTTAAACAGCCGCTGTAGCGGCGATCCATATCTAACTTACAAGTTGATTATACCACTCGTTGGGTGGCGCGTCAAGAGATTTTTGCAAAAAAAAGGAAAAACACCGGCAACCGGTGCTTTTCCTGGGTTTGAAGGAGTTTTTTCTTCTTACTATTTCAATCCACGGCGGCAGGATCGTGCCGCTCCGGATGCAGACGCCCTCTGCACCCGACATCGCCAGTGTATCACAGTTTGGTGGGCTTGTCAAGATGTCTTAAATCTTATCTGTCATGTAAATCAGTCCCAAATGTGGCTGGCAGCATGGCTTTTCCACTCCGCTTCCATGGTGGAAGCGGCCCGCTCGTAGTTTTCGCCGTTGATGATGGCCTCCAGCGCTTTTCTCCCGGCGGCAGCTTTCGCGTCGTTGGCAGATTCGGCAAAGTCCATGGCGTCCAAATACGCCTTGGCGCGGGGATATTTTGCGTGCAGGGCGTCCATGTCGTACTTCGGCTTGGGACGGACGCCCACGCCGCCGCCGCCTTCGCCGTCAAAGCTGGCATCAAATTCCAGTTTCCAATTTACTAGATCGATGCGGGCGGCTTCAATCTCCCGCAGTCCGGGAATGGCGTCGATTTTCGCCTGCCGTTCCTGTTCGGCGCGTAGGCTGGCTTCGCGCTGCGCCAGCAGCACGGCAACGATCTCCGGCTTTGCGGCTTTGATGGCGGCAAGAGCCGCTTTGTCGGCGCGGTACACAACCAAATTTCCGTTGGGCTGGCCGTGTTCGTCAATTTTCAGGGAGATCCTGTATCGCTTGATTAGCTCCTGTGTAGTCATGCCCACGCGCCCCCTTTCAGGTATTCGGCGTTTTCGCGCTCGGTCTGTTCGTCCTCCGTTAGGGTATTGTCGATCATGTCCGCGATCTGCTGCTGGGTCTTGTATCGTACCGCAATACCGACCTTCGTGACATCATCGTCGTGGTAGACCGTCCATTCCTCACGATCCCAGTGGTACTTGCACCAGACAGCGCCGGTTGACTTGTCATAAAAGATTTCCACATACTCCCCCGTGCGGGAGCCGAGGCCCTTGGTGGAGTTGGAGGCGTTGGTCAATGTCTCCTTGTTGATGCTTCGTCCGTGGGTGTTGATTTCCATGTTCTGCTTCTCCTTTTTAAAATGTTCATGGGGGTCGAGTAGATCAGCCCCGCCCGAAGCGTTACTGCTATCAGGCGATCAGCTCTGCTGCCGTAGCGGCCACGCGATCCTCGGCGGCGCGGATGCTGTCCGCCTTGCTGTAGGTGTGGGCCACCGGGTCGTCCCGGAAATCGTGCGCCGCGAAGTCGTCCGCTGCGGCCTTGCTGTCAAACCATGCCTCCCGGCAGAAGCTGGACCCCCATACTGCGTAAGTGACGGAATAAAAAGTCTTTTTCATGATATTTCCCTTTCTGCCGATGTGCGGCTGCACTGTTTCTTGATCTGTCTATATATTACCACGCATTGCGTGGTATGTCAAGAGGAAATCGTAATTTTAAGAAAAAAATATCCCGCGCCGAAACGGTGCGGGATATTTTTCGCTTTACTGTCCCAGCAGCTTGCCCCAGGTGCCGCGGCCTGCGATACCGTCAGCGCCGCGGCCGTACTTGGTCTGGAACTTCTTCAGCGCCGCTTCCGTGCCGCCGCCGAAGTCTCCGTCCGCACCTGCCGCGCCGCAGGAGCAGCCGTAGGCGATCAGCGCCGCTTGCAGGGTCTTCACATCTGCGCCTTTCATGCCGCGACGCAGCACGCGCACAGCCACAGAAACCGTTTCGGCAGGTGCAGGTGACGGGGCTGGCTCCGCATCATCCCTCGCCACAAAGGGTACGCCCAGCGCCGCGCAGAGGCCCTTGGCGATGGTCTCACCGATGAGCGTCGTATGGTTAATAATCCACACCGCGATGTGGACCACATCGTGGAAATCTACCTCGATGTATACCGTTGGCGCGGCGGGGTACTTCACTTCGTACAGGCTTGGATAAGCGCGAATAACGTCCGGCGCACCCGGCGTCACAGGCCCCAGCACATCCAGTACCGCCTGACACGCCTTGTACCCGGGGCTTTTCTGGTCGCCGCTGTAACAGAACAGGTGCGTACCGCTTGCCTTGCCGTTGCAGGCGTTGGAATGGATGGGGACGTGCAAATCAGCCCCAAAGCGGTTGGACGCCGCCACACGGTTTGCCATAGTGTCGTACTGCCCCAGCATCACCTCCACACCGGAGCGCTCCAGCGCGGCCTTGCAAGCCTCTGCGATGCGCCCGCACTGGATGGCCTCGGTAGTGCCGCCCACCGCATAGCTGTTGCTTCGCTGGTCGCTGGGGGACAGATACACCCTCTTAGTCATTGCTGCCAGCCTCCTTGCGATACTGTGCCGTGGAGATGCACAGCACCGCGCCGAGGAACGTGTCCACGGCGGTGATGGTGGTCACCACCTCGTCGGCATAGGGCCACGCCCACACCGCCGCCAGCGCCGCGTACAGCGTAGCCACGGCGGGCATGACGATGATGACCAGCCATTTCAGGATGTCGTATACCTTGTTGTTCAGTTTCATAATGCTTCCTTTCCGGCCTGTCGGCCTGTTCCATTGTATGCCCTATCGAATAGGCAGTTTCCGCACTTCCTCCATGACCCTTTTTGCACTGCCGTTGCCACCCATCTCCGCATACGGCTCGTAGAGGTACACCTGCAAGTTCTCGTACTCGTCCTGCGTGATGTAGCCCCGATCGATGTACACCATGCCGAGGTGGATGATGCGGTCATGGGCAAGCCCCACCAGCAGCTTACGCTCCGCCTCGTCCGCCTTGCTGCGCTTTTCCGTCAGCTCCATCCGTTTGAGGATCACCTTGCTTACCACGCCCCACAGGGCGGTGGAGGTCAGCAGCGCCACAATCAGCGGCACCGCCACCTGCGTCCATATCTCCATCGCACCTACTCCTTTCTTTACCTGCCGCGCCTTCCCACTTTTGGCACCGCCAGCACACCAGTGTGCCCTCGTAGTCCAGCTCTGCGCCGCAACAAATGCACCGGTCCATCATGCGTCCACCTTTACCCCGTACCGCTCGAACATAGCGCGGATGACGGGATTGCGCAGCAACTTTTTACGCTGGCCTTGGTTTAGGTCATTGTATACCGCTTGCAGGGCGGCCTTGACCTCCGTATTGTACGCGACGACACGCTCTCTCAACTCGCTCATGCCGTCACCCCCGTCAGCAGCGCATCCAGCGATTCGCGCAGCTCCGCATTATCCCGTTCCAGCGCCACGATGCGGTCTTCTGCCGATGGTTCAGGCGCGGGCGCTTCTGCCGCCAGTTTTTCCATCTCCGCGATTTCTTCTGATGTCATGTCGCGGTAAATACCATTTTCGTAGATTTTCACATCGTTATCCCCCTTGATAAAACTGCGATACGTACTTTAGTTCCCACAGGGATATGATCGCCAGACGAATTCAAATACACGCACACACCCGATAAAAAATCTGGATCGCCGTCCGTATCAAAGGTCGCTTGCCCATCCCCCCCAGACGTCCATCGTATGCGCGGCAAGCCCTCCCACGCAAGAGTACGTGTGCGGTCAATTGTTTTCCACGCACTGATATTGTCAATGTGGCGATAAGAGGAATCGCCTGTTTTGGGAAACGGATAAATCCAAGGCGATCCGTTATTTGAAGTTTGCGTTGCATCAGCCGGAAAAAAGATCGTGAAGATCATCCCCAGCGCGTTGTACTGTGATATCGGTCGCCCGTCTTTGTCGACGGAAATTGTCAGCATTTGCGTCTGCTCCTCCGTCGTAATATCAACCACCTCAATCCACCGCAGGTCGCCCCCGCTTGGCATATCCACCGGACTCCACGCGGTGGGCTTTCCGCTGTCGTCCACGGCGGCAATCTTGGCGATTTGGCCGGGCGTTGCGCCCGCGATACCAAGGGATACAAGTGACGAGCCCTGCGGAATCCCCAGATTTAACAGCGGTTCCGCCGCCGTGCCGGTAATGGTCGCGGTTGCATCGCTGCCGGGGGCAAGTGTCTCCACCGTGCCGATTTGGATGTTTGGCGTTACGCCGTCCGCACCGGCGGGGCCGTCAGCACCCTTCGCTCCGGGGGCGCCCTTCTCTCCTTGGATGCCCTGCTCCCCTTGCTCACCCTTTTCACCACGGGACGGCGTCTTCGTGTCGATGTCGCCGATATACCAGTTCCCGTTTGCACCGATAGTCGGCGTGAGACCGTCCTTGCCGTCAGCACCATTTTCGCCATCTTTCCCCGGAGCGCCATCCTTGCCGGGCTTTCCCTCTAATTCGGCAACGGCAATCAGATTATCCCACGTTGCACCATTCGTGCTGTACTGGATGTAACCACCGTCCACCCGCATCTCTACGCTGCCGCCACCCGAGCCTGTCTGCGCCGCTTCGTTGATGGCGGATACAAGGTTTTCTTTGGCCTTCGTGGTCAGCTGGCCAAGGTCACCAATTTGACGCCTGATTTCTTCAAACCATGCCCTCGCGGGGTCGTCTGGCGGCTCGGTCGTTCCCGCCGCGCTTGCGGATGCGACCACCGCTGTGCCCCACGTCTGTGACTTGGCGATGGTGTCTCCGACGTAATAAATCAGCTCAAGGCTGCCGTAGCCCGCCGTGGCCGTATCCGCCGCCCGCACGACCCACACAAGGTCTGCTCCGTCAATGGTCGTGGCGGCAGGGTAAACATTACCGCCCTGCGCGACCACCAGTTCAAAGCGACCGTCGCCGTATAGCTTTTCATACTTCTCCGTAATGTCCGCCCACACGACACGCGCAGCGGCGTTCTCGCCTTGTTTGCCAAGAGGGATCCGCATAGCCTCGCGTACATAGATTGTCCTCACGGTATCGCCACCTCCTCTCCTTACAGCTCGGCACTTAACACGATCAGCGGCACGCCGACATTTGTCCATGCTTCCATCCGGCCACCCCCTTACAGCTCGGCGCTGAGCACGATCTGCGCCCCTTGCCGCAGGAACAGGGCGTAGGTCTCGCCAGCCGTCAGGCCGCTGGACGTAAAGATCAGACTTCGCATGCTGCAAGCCCCGCCGGTCTGCATCGCCCAGCCGCCCGTGACTCTGGCGATGTCCTTCACGTCGCTGGAGGTCTTGCCCACCTTGAACAGCGATACGCCGCCGGTGGGGATGGTAGGCGTAGGCGATATGCGCATGGGTACGACCAGAGGGATGGGTACCCACAGGTCGACGGTGTTGTTGGCGTAGCCGATGGCCACGCCGTTGCCGGAGGTGTCATAGGGCGCGGCGAGGACTTGCAGATAGCGCATGCACTTGGTCAACTCCTCGCCGTAATCCGGCAGCTCGTTCAACACCCACGTGCCGCTGCTGTCCTGATGGGCCAGCGTCTGCTGGGAGCCAAGCTCCAGCTTGACGGCTACGAGCTTTTTCCCCGCCGCCGTGACTGTGACCGTCTTGGTTTCGCTGTTGTAAGTCGGTACCACCTCGCCCACTCCGGCCTGCGTCAGGGCAGATGCCGTTACCGTGCCGACCGGCGCGGTCTCCAACACCTGCTGCATGGTTCCGTTCAGCGTGATGCCGTCCGCGCTGATCGTCACGCTGCCGCTCACCAGCCTCCAGCGGTCCAGAAAATACCCTGCGCTGCTGATGGTGCCGCTAACGTCCCGCTGGTTCACGGGATTGCCGAAGTACCAGTTGTCCAGCAGATTCCGGTTGCAGGGCTGCACTTTGGTGGCGATGACGCTGCCGCTGATGGCGATACCATCTCCCGCCGTATACGGCGCTGGTGCGTTGATGTTCGCCCGAGCCTGCGCCTTCTGGGCGTCGGTCAGGGTTTGCGGGGTGTTGTACTTGACGGCGCCCTCGACCGATGTCGCAGCGCTATCCGCGCTATTCTTGGCGGCCGCCGCGTAATCCTTAGCCTGATCCGCTGCGGCCTTCGCGCCTGCGATGTCGGCAGCAAGAATGTTGTAGTAGTCGCTGGAGATGATCTGCGCATCTGGGTAGACATCCGGCTGTACAAGGATCACGAAAGCAAAGCTTGCCAACCGCTCCGCGGACGAGTCGCTTTCGCCCGCGTAGACATCTACTTGGGCAAGTACAGCGCCTTCGGCTGTCAGCACCTGCGCTGCCACAGGGATGGTGACACTGTTCTCGGCCCAAGTGATGGACTGCTGCGTCTCTGTCTCGCTGTACATCCCCCCGGTGCCATCCGGTTTCCTGAAGCGAAGCATCACGGAAGCTCCCGCTGGGACGTTGTACGGCTCCGCGCCGGCCCAAAGCGACGCGGAGATAGCCCGGGAATTGGCGTCGCCCTGCACCATGTGCAGCGTGGGCGGCACGCCGTTCAAAGTCATACTTAGCTGCACGGCCTGCTTGACTGCCAAACTATTCGCCATAACAGCACCTCCTTAGAAGTTGTTGACGGTGGCCACCCGAGAAATATCTCCAGTGCCCCCGGTTTTCGTGGCGCTTCCTGCACCGTCAAAGCTAAAGGCGCAGTACCAGTCGTTGGAAGCGCATTGGTAGCTGCCTGACTGCCCCGCGGGGATGAAGCACCCCGCTTGATTCCCGCTGCCGCCCGTGCAGTACACGACGTACCCGATGGCCTTCTGCGTTGGGAATGTGATAAGCTTTCCGTCCTGCTTGTAATTGGCCGCATCGACAGATCCGCCCACGGACAGATCCTTTTTGATCTCGCCGTATTGCGCACCGATCGTGTTGGCCACGGCGCGGCCAAATCCCACCGAGAACACGATGTTCTCGGTGTCCGTGCCGGTGATATTGTTGTGGTAGACGCGATAGATCTTCAGAAGGTTGTCTCCGTCGGCGGGGTCGATGCGCAGGCGCCACCGCGTGGTGAAATCTACTGTCCGCATGCCGTTCAAGATCTCGTTCAGCTGAGAAACATCAAGGATACTGATTCGTCCGTCTCCACTCACATCCAGTTTCTCATAGTCGGAAAGGGTCGGCTCCACCATGCCAACAAGAATTTGGTTAGCACGGTCCAGATCCGCCTGCGAGTAATCGGAACTCTTGTACGTCGCGCCGGTGGCGCTGGTGTCGACGGTGCCGCCGTCGAGGTTGATAAAGAAGTTCTCCTGTTCGCTGGAGATCGTGCCGGCCACCAGATTCGCGGCGGTGATCATCCACGCCTGGATGCCTCCGGCAATGGTGGCGCCCATCGTGTAGGGGCCATTGTAGCCAGTGCTGCTGGCGGCCCAGCCCTCGTAGTTGAATCGCCAGACCTTCTTGGCTTTGGTGGGGTCAGGATCGTCAGCGATGTACAGCTCGTCCGGCTCTCCGTCTCCGTTCGTATCCAGCAGACGGACAGAACCGCCATTCGCCCCCAGGAGTGCAGCGGCCAGACTGGATGAAATCTGCTCCACCAGCGAGACGGACGGCTTGGCGTCGATCTCCCTTTGCTGCCCGGCGATGGTGGACGCGATATTGGCCTTGACGCTGCCAAGAGCTACGCTGTCGTAGCGTTCCAGCAGGCAATCCCACACGATCCGGTTCACCCGCGCCTTGGCATCCACACCCAGACGGTGGAAGTAGACGCCTACGGTATCGCCCAGATAGATCTGCTCCAGGAACGCCACATCCTCATACCCGGAGGACTGCGCCAGCAGTGCCAGCTTCACATCCCAGCTCACCGCGGGGATGCCGATCTGATTCCGCTTGATGTAGGCGGCGGCTTCCGCCTGCAGCTGCGCTTGCGTAGGCCGTTGTTCAAAACTGGAGGATAGATCCAGCGGCATGAGGCGGACGTAGCCGTAGTCGCCCTCTGCGTACACTGGCGCAGCCGTGATCGTGACATCATTTCCGCGCCAGTAAGGCACCACGCCCGTGTAGCAGTTGGCGCAGTTGGCATCCTGCGTCAGATCGGTAAGGTTTTTCCCGTACCGGACCGATACGCCCCGGTCCGCTCCGCGGCGCGTCAGCAGCCGCACCGCCCACTCGTCAAACTCGTACTCGCCGCCGTATACGTCCAGCAGGCTGCCCCGCTGACCGCCCAGCAGGCCCCATGCGCTGGTGGGCACCATGACGCTCAAGGCAGCCACGGTGGTCTTATCGGTGCCCAGGGTAAACGGCATTCCTGCCGGCAGCGCGTGGCTCTTGATGCCCGCCACAGCAGACGGCGCATCCGTTGCCGTGAACGGAGACACCACATAGCCGCCGAGATCATAGGCGATGTGCCGCGCGTAGATGGCCGCTGTGCCGTTCATGCCGGGCACGATGCGATATACCCTAAAGGGCTGCAGCTTGCCGTCTGGGCCAACGGTAGCCCGAAGAATGGCGCGCAGCGCGATCTCGCCATAGTGGATGCCCTCCACCGGATAGTGCAGCTCCAGCTCGTACTGACCGTTCAGCTCCTGCGTCACCTTGCAGGACATAGCGTCCGCGAGGACGCCCAGTCCATTGTCAACGCCCGCCGGGAAGCTTGTGCGGTCGGCGTCATACAGAATCGGTTTCATAGTGTCCACCACCTCGGGATGATCTCCACGCTTGTGATGCCGCCCGTCCAGCGGACGACGCTTTCCCCGGCCGGCAGCGTGGGAAACTCCGGCGCGGAGATAGTATTGTTCAGGTTAAAAGCTCCGTAGGAGGCGTTCTGTGTGTCCGAATCGAGCACAACAACGCCGCGAGGCATGCTGTTGATGTTGACAGTGACATCGCCTACCGTCAGGGTCCCTGCCCCCGTTCCGGTAACAGTGATCGCCGGCAAAGCCGTGAACGCGGTGGGGTTTCGCAAAACCTCCCCCTGTACGGCCTGCACCGGCACATCTCCGATGCGGAGAAACCGCTGCGGCTGACAGTTGAACTCGATTGTCGCACGGCCAAACCGGTGCATGACGCTCTCCACGTCCAGCGGGCCGGCAAAATAGGCCCTGCGGTAGGCCTCTACGTCGTAGCTGTCCTCCAGCTTTTGATATCCACGCGGGCCACAGAGCCAGTCAGCCACCGCGCGCATAGCGCGAGGGAGCCGCATCCGCTCCGCGCTGATGTAGATCTCGTAGGACTGCACGTAGTTCTGGTAGGCGTTCTGTGGGAACAGCAGGTCCCCATTCCGACCGGGCACGGACTGCGTGTCCAGCTTTCGCCCGGCCAGCTCCACGCTGGGGTAGCGCTCCACCACGACGTGGACGTCGTCGGAGGATCTTCCGGCCCAAAAAATCATGCAAACACCGCCTCTCTGCGTTCCACCGCACTCTGCATCCGCGCCATGACGATATCAGCCAGCTCGCTGACGTCCTGTCCCTGCGCTCCATATACCACGATGTTGACGCCCCCCAGATTGGTGGTGCTACTGCCGGGCACCGGGATGTTCGATAGCGCGCCCAGCTCTGCGCTCATGTCGCGCATAGCCTTCGGCATCGCCTTCTCGACGCCCACCGTGATGCCGGGTGGGATGAATTTACCGACCTCGTCAGCGAAAACCTTAGAAGGGGAATCGATGCCGAATAGGTTCATCACCCAACCAACCACATCATCGCACCAGCCCTTCAGCTTGTTGTAAAGCCATTGCGTAGCATTTTTGATGCCGTTGAACAGGCCCTGTACCAGTTGCGTGCCCACGTTGCCGATAGCGGACATGCCCTCCAGCAATCCCTTGACGATGGCCGCGATGATCTCCGGTAGCCGGGCCACCAGACGCGGCAGCGCCTCCACCAGACCTTGCGCCATGCCGACGGTAAGCTTTCCTGCTGCGAGTATAAGCGTGTCGATATGGTCAAGCAGGCCATCGGCCACCGTAATGATGGCATCCACCGCGGCGGGGACCAGCGCCGGCAGATTCTCGCCGATACCGTCAGCAAGTGCGACGATGATCCCGATGCCTGCGTCTACGATCTGGGGCAGCAGTATCGTGATCTGCTCCACCAGCATGGGGACCACGGCGGAGATCGCCTGCACCGCCGCCGGCAGGGCCTGCACGACGCCGGAGACGAGGCTACCTATCCCCTGTACCAGAGACGGCAGCAGCAGCTCCATCGCAGGCCCCACATAGGGCACCAGTCCGTTTACAAGCTGCGTCATGCCCTCCGCGAAGCGCGGCAGCATGGCCTGCAGGCGCGGCAGCAGGTTGTCTGCGAAGGTGTTGACGCTGTCGATCACATTCTGCACCAGCTTGTCCAGATCCAGGTTCTCGTTGCTCATGCCGGTCAGGAGATTGCTCCAGGCGGACTTCATGGCGTTGGCGCTGCCCTGGATGGTGGTCGACGCCTCCTTTGCCGTCGTTCCCGTGATGCCCATTTCCGTCTGGACTACGTGGATGGCGTCTACGATGTCGGCATAGCTGGAGATGTCGTACTTGACTCCGGAGAACTTCTCGGCGTCTGCAAGCAGCCGCTCCATCTCCTGCTTCGTGCCGCCATAACCCAGCTTCAAGTTGTCCAGCATAGTGTAGTTCTGCTTAGCAAAGCCCTGGTAGGCATCCTGGATGCTGGTCATGTCCGTGCCCAGCTTATTGGCGTTGTCGGACATGTCCGTAATAGCCTGGTCGGCCTTCTGAGCCGCCGCAGCCGTGTCGCCGCCCAGAGACTGCAGCAGAGACGCGGAGAAGTTGGTCACCGTCTCCATGTACTGGTTCGCGCTCAAGCCGGCAGTCTTGTAAGCCTCGTTGGCATACTGCTGCACCTGCGCGGAGGACTCCTTGAACAGGGTATCCACGCCGCCGATGAGCTGCTCCTGCTCGGCAAAGCCCATAATGGACTGCTTGCCGAGATCCACAAGCGCTGCGGTAGCCTCCTTGATAGCTGACGCCATCGCTTTGATGCCGGAAACAATAAAGTCAGAGGCGACGTTGGCCTTCAGGACATCGCCAAAGGACAAGACATTCTCGCTTCCCTCGCGCATGTCATCGCCCAGCTCCTCTACGCCGCTGGAGGCGTTGCGCAGCTCGCTCTGCATCTTGTTCAGCGTGGCGGTGGCTTCATTCAGCGCCTGCTGCCACTTTTGGGTCTTTTCGTCGCTCTCACCGTACTTGGCGGCCGCCTTGCCGGTCTGCTCCGCCAGCAGCTTCACGCGCTCACGCTGCACATCGATCTGCTTGGACAGCACGGAGGCGGTCTTGGCATTCCTTTCCTCCGCCGACGTGGCAGCAGTAAACTGCGAAGCCACCAGCTTCATCTGGCTCTCCAGTGTCTTGGACTGCTGGATGATCTGATTGATCTGCCGGCGATACTCTGCTTCACCGTCTACACCGATCTTGGGGCCAATGTTCACGGCCATAGGCTCACCTCACTTTCATAGCTTCGTCAAATGTCCAGTGTTTCTGTTTTTTCTTGGGGGTAGCCCCGTTATAAATGGCGAGGCAGGCGATCATGTCCAGCATTTCACCGTATCGCGTGACCATGATCTCCTGCCTCCCCATATTCAGCTTTCGCCCGTAAAACAGGAGCCAAGCAAGGTTCAGCTGGACGCCTGCGCCTTGCCGCTTTCTTTTTTTTCGGGCTCTACCTCCACCGTGGACTTGCTGTCTTCCGTCCAGGCCGCCAGCGCCGCCTGCTGCAACTGGATGAACTCGCTTTCCCGCAAAGACAAAACCTCGTCCACCGTCAGAGGCCGGGGAGGTATCCAGTCTCCGCCGATGTCCGCTCTGCCGAAGGTTTCAAATGCAAGGGCCGCCGCATAGCCTTCGCTCATGGCGACGATAATTGCGGCTGTGTCCCGCACCACCTTGCCGTAGCTCCCCTCCAGCACCTCCCCCAGACGGGTGATATCGCCGCCCGGGCAAAGGTCGGAGATCTTAGCGGAGGCGCCCACCGTGAAGCGGAAGCCTACTTCTCTGCCGTAGATCTGCATAGGCCCCTCCTCTTACGCCGCGCCGCCCAGAATCGCCTTGAGGACGGCCTCAGCGGCTGCCTCAGTGGGCTGATCAGCGCCCACCAGCTTCCAGTCGTGGTTGGTGGTGTCGTCGCGCATCAGCGTGGCGGTCAGCTCCTGCGTCTGCCAGTCGATGGAATCTTCCTGCGTAGCAGCATCCAGGCCGGGCTGCTGGAACCGCGCCTTCGTCAGCACCACGGGCGCGTAGGTCACCACGCCGCCACTCTGATAGCGGACGACAAAGCCGATGCCAACGTAGGGGATCTCCATGCCGTCGCCGTAGTGAGAGACCTGCACCGCGCCGCCGCTCGCCTGGATCTCGGTGGCCTCGGGCAGGCCGAGGACAAACTTCTCCGCCGCCGTCAGAAGCCCGTCAACGGTCAGCGTGGCGGTGCCGTCTGCGAATACAGCCGCTGCGGTCTCTGCGGAAATGTTGTCGGCGTAGAACGTGTTGTCGTCCGTGGTATTCAGGGACAGAGATACGCTGACGCCACGCGCCAGCAGCATAACGCCGCTGTAGGTGACCGCGCCACCATCGTTGGAATACTTGGCCACGTAGGGCTTGCTGAAGCCCGTACAGACCTTTCCTGCTGCGCTCATAGCAGCACCTCCTATTTCATAATTTTTTCGATTTCGCGGCTGCACGCCGCGTCCATTGCCGCTTCCGCCGCCTTCTTGGCGGAGTTTACGGCCTTGTCCACAAACTTCGTCTTTTTCCGGAAGGTAGTGCCGCTGTTGACAGATCTGGCGATTAGAACATTGGGCTGCCCCCGCGGGTACTTTTCCGTTCGGGTGGAGTTGTACCCATCAAAGCCAAGTTTGACGTTGACAAACCCGTCATCATCTTTCATGCGGCTGATGCCAAAGCCATCCAGAAGCCCCGCCTTCTGCGGCAGGGTGACGGTGTCAACCAAGCCACCGTTCCGGGCGCGTCCATCGCCCACAGGCAGAGCCTGTATCGCGCGCCGTACCGAATCAGCCACGACCTCGGCGCCGGCGTATACCGTCTTGCCTACGACACCGTCCTTGGTGGACTGCTGCAGCTTGTTCAGCTGCTTGATGTAGTTGTCGATGCCGCCGAACTGGAACGTAGCCATCAGGCGAACACCTCCCAGTCCCACTCGTAGTGCCAGAAGCCGGTCTCCTCCTCGTGCTGGGCGCTGTTCAGGCTCCAGACGAGCCCCGCCGCGTCAAAGGCCGCCTCCAGATCGTCCCGCCAGGGGTCGAACTCCTGCTTTGTAAACAGATCCGTGGAGCCGGTGACGGCCTTCTCCGCGTGGACGCCGTCCGCCTCGAAGTCGTTGGCGCCGTCCTCCTGCCAGACCAGATAGCGGTCGGACTGGAGACGGCCGCCGTGGCTCACAGCATCCGTCACGGCCAGGTGCGCCGCGATGACACGCTGTGCCCACAGTGGCGTTGTGCCCGATTCGGGCACATTTCGCTTTCTACTCATGGGGCACCTCGTACTTCTGCGCGATCCGGACAAGCGTCAAGTCCATGGAAGGCGGGTAGACGTCCTGCAGCTGCTGCACCAGCTCGATGCCATACTGCGTGCCGTCCTCTGTGACGGCGATGCACTGGGGGTTCACCGACGGGCGCGTCTGCGTCCGGATCACGCGCTCCACCTGCACCTGCGCCTGCTTGCCGCTGTAATACCGCTGCAGGCCGACGCGCCGCTCCGCGTAGAACAGCGTCTCCACCAGCGTAGGCGTAGGCTTGGGCTGGTATCCAGGCTGGGCGGCATCCGTTATGGTGTAGATCTTGACCACGCCGTCCCGGTAGGGCTGCGTGATCTGCCGGTCTTCAGGGCGAAACGGTAGTTTCCGCATAGATCTTCACCTGCCTGTCGTTCTGCATGGCCAGCAGCCGGTTCAGATAGTTCGTCTCGAATACGTCCAGCGCATCGCTTAGGCCGTACCGGACGTATTCCTTCAACAGCGTTAACGGCTCCCCGGGATTCTCATAGTCACCAGCCGCGCCGAGCTTACCGTCAATGTACGCCTCCCCGGAAGCGATGAGGTCAGACACCTTAGCGTCTGTAGCCTCATCGTTCCAGGTGATGTTGCAGGCGAGTTTGACGGACGACAGCAGCGCGGCGTTCACCGCGCCCGCCACCGTTAAGACTTGGTGACGGTGACCTTGTAGGTCTTGGTGGTGGTGCCGTCAGCGGCAGTCACCACGACCTGCAGGGTATTGCTGCCGGCCTTCCACGTAGCGGCGGTGCCGTTGTCGATCTCGGTGCCGTTCACGGTCAGCTTCATGGCAGCCGCAGCGTTGCCGGGCACAGCGGTCACCACATCAGACGCGTTGGTGGCGGTCGCGGTGTAGGTCAGCGTGCCGGAGGCAAACGCGGGGGACAGAGTCAGGGCGCCCACAGTCAGAGCGGTCAACGTGGCGTCGGTAGACGCTGCGGGAGGATCCACCTGCGTCACCTTGTAGGTGGCGGGCGTCAAGCCGGAGATGTCCAGCACCAGGAAGGCGTTATTGTCCAGAGGCATGCCATTGGCGTAGGCCTTGATCAGGTAGACACGCTCGTCTTCCAGGAAGCGGTAGTGGTCGCTGTACTCGATGCGGCCCTCGGGGGAGGTGCCTGCCATCGCCAGATAGCGATAGGCGATGCCGATGACAGCCTTGCCGCGGGGCAGCGCGTGGGTCTGGATGATGTCCATGGGATAGGGCAGGACATCATTCCGGTAGGTACCGTCCGGAGCCATCAGCGTGGTGGCGGGCATGACCTTCTGCAGGTAGTCCTGGGGATTCACCAGCAGGATCACATCCCGGACCTGGCGAGATTTACCGTTGGGGTCAGCCGCCACGATGGACAGCAGGTTGCCCACGGTATGGGGGGACAGGTCGTCCACCTTGACGGCGGCCTTCTCGGGGTATGCGCCGCCGGTGACGGTGACGCCGTCGCCCACCTGACGGATCATGCCGATGGGCTTCTTGTTGCCGTCGCCGGCGACGATGCCCGCTTCAAGGCCGTTGCTCAGAGCCTCATAGAGCGTCTGGCGAATGAAGTTGTCCAGCCACTCCGCACCCAGCTCCAGCATTGCCTTGCAGACAGGCAGGAATGCGGACAGCTTCAGCAGCGTGGTGGGGATCTTCTTAATGCCAGCGGTCAGCTCCTTGACGATGTCGTCGCACAGCTCGCCCCACACGGCCTCCTCGTAGCCGTTGGTGTTCACCATGATCTCGACCGCGCCACCGGTGGCGCGGAAGTTGATGCGGCTCAGCAGGGGATGCGCCGTCTGCAGCTCGTCAAAAACGGAGTCGATCACCGTCTTGGGCAGCGTCTCATCCAGACCGGTGACTGCCTGCCGGGGGTCGGTAGAGCGCATGGCTGCGGCCAGCTTCTGGTAGTAGCTGCGCTCCTCGCTGGTCAGCTGGTGGACGCCGCGCTGGGCGAGGATGCGGGAATCGACTTCCTGCCGCAGGTCATCAAACCGCTGTTCGTACTCGGTCTGGATGTCCAGACCGATGCGCTGCATCATCTCATCCAGGACGGAAGAGAACGCGCCGGTGTCGCCGGAGACGGCAGCCTGCTGGAGAGCCTGCCGCAGTTCCTCGCGGGTGCGAATGTCATTGTTGTTCATTCTTTTTCTCCTTTCGATTCTCAAGAAAACAGTCCGAGAACTTTGTTGATTTTTTCAGGGCTTCCGCCGCCCTGGGGATCCTTGTTGGGCTCAGGCACCGAGGGTGCCGCTGCCAGGTCGCGGAGCTGCGCCGCCAGCGACTTCTGATACCGGAGATGCTGCTCCATGCCGGCGTTCATCCTCTGCAGGATGGCGGACGCGCCGCTCATGTCAGCGTCGGTGTCGGCAAGGCGATCCGCGAGACCGAGCTCAACGCACTGTTCAGCGGTCAGCCACGTTTCCGCGGCCATCATCTCCGACAGACGCTCCTCCGTCAGCTTGTCGCCAGCCTTCTGCAGATACGCCTGCCGCCCCGCAGCATTGATGACGTCCAGATCATCCGCCGCCTTCCGCAGCTCCGCGGCATTGCCACAGGCACACATCCACATGTTGTGGATCATCATCAGGGTGTTGCGCGGCATGATCACCTCGTCGCCTGCCATGGCGATCACAGAGGCGATGGAGCAGGCAAAGCCGTCCACGTGCACCATCTTCCGCGCCGGGTGGCGCTTCAGCTGGTTGTAGATCGCCGTGCCTTCAAAGACGCTGCCGCCGTAGCTGTTGATGTAGATCTCGATGCGCGACACGTCAGGATGCTTCGCCAGCTCCTCGCGGAAGTGCTCCGCGCTGTTGTCGCTCTGGACATATCGCCAGTTCTCCCAATCGAACTCCTCGCCTTCTACGTCACCGTAGATGTATAGCTGCAGGACGCCCTCCGCAGCCTGCTTGATTTCCCAAAGGGGTTTCCTCATGCGCTTCCTCCTTCCGCATCGCCGAGCGCAGAGGTCTCCGAACCCAGCGTTGCAATATTTTTCGTGAGATAGTGTTTGTCCGCCCAATCCTCCGCGATGGCAGGCAGGCCCGCCGCCCGCAAGACCTCGTTGATAGAGAACACGCCGGAGCCGACCAGCTTCTCCACGTTCGCCGCATTGGCGAACATATCGAAGTGGCGGATGCTGCTGGTATCAATGCGGAGATAGTCGCCGCGCTGGATCCGGTCGTATCCGTACCGCTTGCGGTTGATCTCCTCCTGCAGCTGGTCGCAGATGGGGTCGATGCAGCCGGTCAGGAACCTGCCCTGCGCATCCTCCGTGCCTTGGATGCTGCCATCCACCAGAACCGCCGGGATCTGGAACGCTTTCGCCGTGAACGCGAAGATGTCCTTCATCTGGCTCTGGATGTCCGACAACTCTACAACAGACTTGCCGCCCTCGTTCGTATAGGCGTAGCCTTCAAACTCCGGCAAGACCGCTCCATCAGAGTCGAGGAAGGTTTTCACCTGCTCCTCGATCATCTGCGAAAACTTCTGCGTGAAGTCATCCGCGCCGGAGGCCAGCTGACTCACGTGGACTTTCCAGTGCTGCCCCTTGTCCCACGCATACCGCCGCATGGCGGCATTGATGAGCCGCACGTAGGAGCCGTACAGGCCATCCAGCACCGGCTTGATGTTCACATGGTTCAGCGTAAGATGCAGGACTTCCCGCTCGCGGAAGGTCTTCTCGTAGGACACGTCTCCCACCTGCACGCCTGTGTACTCATTTTGCTTGCTTGGGTAGCTGTCGCCGGTCATATAGCTGTCCGCTACGACCAACGCGTCATAACCCTCCCGCTGCCGGGTACCGATGACCAGCACCTCGTTGTCTGCCAGCAGCTTCGACACCAGCTTGTGCAGGAACGCCGTGGAGTTCTGGTTCACGTTTGGCTCCACGTTCCAGAGATAGTGTTCGCGCTCTCGAACTTCCTTGCCATCCCGGAACGTCCGGAATTCGCAACGCCCGACGGCGTTGGCGATCATGTTCGCGCAGATCCAGAAGCAGGTGTCCCGCAGCTGGAATTCCTGCGCCGCCGCCAGAAGATCACGGCACGTGATCTCCACCGTGGTGGGAGAACGAGCCTTGCCTCCGGCGAGCCACTTCCAAAAATTAAGTGCCATTGCCCACCTCCTATAGCCGGATCGCGCCGATGGGCGGCAGCTTCACCGGCTCGCCAGTGCCAAGCACCGCCTCCTCGGTCATTGATGCTACCAGAGCCATGAACGGGTCCGTTTTCCGGCTCTTCGGTTCGATCTTGGCGTAGTAGAAATTTCCTGTATTCGTACCGGCACGTTGGCCGCTGCGCACTCTCTTGGTATTGTTCACCGCCCAGCGCAGGGGCGGGTTGTCACCCCATGTGAACTGGTCGCGATCAAAGCATTCCTGGATCACCGGGTCAACCTGCATGATGTCGCTGGGTCGGACCAGCTTCACGCGGTTCTTGTCCCTGGCGTCAAAGCCGATGCGCCGCATGGCGTCGCTCACCAGCGTCCAGCGGAAGTGGTCCATTGCCAGCTTGACGATGTTGTACTTCAAGCCCATCTCCTTCAGGTAGTCCGCCAGGAGGTTGGGGTCGATGCTCACATCGTCCACCACCGTCAGCTTTCCCTCTTCCGCCCAGGATCGCCACGGGGCGACAATACGGGAGAGCGACCGGCTCTGCAGGCAGACCCACGAATGGCTGATGTCGAAGCGCTGCGCTCCGATGCGGAAGTGCAGATTGACGCTCGCCCAGTCGTTGATCTCCGCGTAGTCGATGCCGGCCACGCAGGACTTTCCGCGGAGATCCGGCAGCGGCCGGTTGGTCGCCTTGACCTTGGCATAGTCCGTCACGCTGATCTCCAGCTGGCCGGCGCGGATGCCCATCCGCTTTGTCAAGAAGTCTCCATTTTGTTCCGGGTTGACCAGCCAGTCCGCGTATTCCTCCTCGATCTCTTGCCGCAGGTGCGGGACATAGGACAGCGACGGGTTCGCCATGAACCAGTTCTCCGGGTCGTTGACCTGCTCCCGGTTTTCCAGGCAGCAGATGAACGGGAGATAGCCGCCCTCCGGCTCCGCTTCGTTCTCGAAGAGGATCCGCCGCCCCTGGGCAATGAAGTCATCCAGCGGGCCATCAGACACGTCGCCGTTCGATGTGAACATCCCGATACGCGGCTGTCCGACCTTGCCCAGACCGGTGACGAAAACCTTGTAGTTGTTGTAGTTCTCAAAGGCGTGGACTTCGTTAAATACAACTTTCCCGGAGCGCATACCGTCCCGCCCCTTTGGGTTGTTGGTGCGCCCCTTCATCACGCCCTTGTTCTTCCGGCCCTGCACCATCTCTTTGGTGTGGTAATAGTGCCGGCTGAGCTTCGACTCCCACTTGGGGGATTCAAGGACTTCGGACAGATCCTTCACCGGCGTGACCGCCTGCTCCTCGTTGTTGGCGCACACGTCCACGTTGTAGTTCTTCACGGGATTGTAGGGGGAGATGGAGCACGCGCCGTCGAAAGCGATGAAACCGTCCTTGCCTGCACCGCGCCCCACCATGCAGAGTAGCTTTTTCCACCGTGGTCGTCCGTCGGCGCGGTAGGTGCAGTCCCACAGCGCGAGGAGGAACTCCTCCCACGGAAACAGCCGTTCATAGGGGAAGTAGCGCAGCAGGCTCAGGTACCGGCGCAGCTGCTCCGTGTCCACGTAAATGTCCTCCGCGTCGAACACGCGGCGGATCATCGCCACCAGTGCGTGTTGTTCAGGGCAGGCGCGGGGATTATTGGACTCGACGATCTCGATATAGCGCAGAACCTCTGCGGGGATCTCACAGCTCATCGTCGTCATCGCCCCGAGCGGCAGCCGCCAGAGCATCCTCCTTAAAGCCCAACGTGGTGAAAATCGCCAGCATCTGGCGGGATACCTGGATCTCCAGCGACACGCTGCGGTTTTCCATCAGCCGCCCCCGGTCGTCCGTGACGGTCAGCCCGCGCCGGGCGATGTCGTCCCGCAGCTCCTGTCGCCGCACCCAGAAGTCCATATACTCCTGCACCTTGTCCCGGTACACATCTTCGTTGAGATCCCTTTCGATCAGGTTCTGCAGCATCGACTGCCGGAGATCCTTATAGGCGTCCGTCAGGCGGTAGTTCTTCCGCTTTTGCGGGGGTGCGTCATGACCCGCCCGCTGCGCCTCCAAATGCCGCGCCATGGACACGTTCTTTTTCGCTGCGGCGACCTGGTCGCGGCGCAGAGCAATGCGCCCCATTATAGCCAGCCGATCAAACGCGCTCCGGAAGTCCTCGCCGTAGGTGTCCATGCACCAGGCGTTCAAAGCTGCCTCATCACAGCCAAACCAACCGCACAGCTCCTCCACAGAGCACTGCATACCGCACAGGCTCTCAAATTGCCGACGGTCCAGTTCCCGCTGATGCGCCATCATTACACCTCCTTTTCGCTCAAACACACAGCCTTTCTGCCCGTGAACTTCTCCCACCGGTCAATGATGACATCCACGTATTTAGGATCAAGCTCCATGCAGTAAGCCCGTCGCCCGTTCTGCTCCGCTGCGATGATCGTTGTGCCGCTGCCAGCAAACAAGTCAAGCACTGCATCGCCTTCCCTGCTGGAGCACTGCATCTGATAGTCAAACAGCTTCACCGGCTTCATCGTCGGGTGCTCCGCAGATTTTACGGGCTTGTCAAAATTCAACACGGTCGTCTGCCGCCTATTTTTGAAAAAGTAGTGCTTGCCGCCCTTTGTCCAACCGTACAGACACGGCTGCGCTTCGTCGTCTGACTCGAGCTCACCATACAAGCAAGGCTCATGGCGCGGTTGAAAGTCAGAGCGACCCAGTACAAGCTGAGACTTTACCCATATCAAGCACTGGTGCAGAACCAGCCCCGAGTCTATGCATGCACCGCGAAAGTTGTAGCCCTCAGACTCGCCGTGCCAGACATAAAACGGTGCGGCAGGTTTCATGACCTTCGCCGCGGCGGAGAAAGCGGCGGTGAGAAAGCTCCTAAACGCTGCAGAGCTCATGTTATCATTCGCCATTTTCCCGGCGGCGCCCTGATAGTCGACATTGTACGGGGGGTCGGTAAGCAGAAGATCCACCTGTGCCCCCCCCACGAGCGCTTGTACATCCTGCAGCGACGTGCTGTCTCCGCACATAAGGCGATGGCCTCCAAGCTGGTATATCTCGCCCCGCTTACTCCGAGGCTCTGCGGGAGGAGTGGGACTATAGTCATCTTCAACGACCTCATCGTTCAATTGTGCCTGAAGTTCCCACTCGAAATCGAACGCCGACAGATCCAGCTCCGGCAGCTCAGTGGCCAGCAGGTCGAGATCCCACGGACTCTCGTTGGTCTTGTTGTCCACCAGACGCAGGGCGTTCACCTGGTCCGGTGTCAGATCGTCCACACAGACACAGGGCACCTCGACCATGCCCAGCTTCTCCGCCGCCAGGGCGCGGCAGTGACCAATGACGATCACGCCGTCCCGGTCTACCACGACCGGCTGCACAAAGCCGTACTGCCGGATGCTCTCCGCCACGTTAGCCACCTGCACGGCGTCATGTTTCTTGGCGTTGGCGGGATACGGCGTCAGCTCCGCAAGCCGTCTGTTTTCGATTCGCATAAGGTCACCTCCTGTGCCCGATTCGGACACCGCGCCCGCCTCAGGCCAGCCAGCCTACGTCAATACCCCGCGCATCCAGCGCAGGCCTTCGGATGACCAGCCTGAGGCATTCTTCTGCGGCTTTGCGGGACGGGCGGACGAGCCGCCCGAACCGAGGAAAAAGGAGAAGAGTACTTCCGGGGCTGCCCGCCCCGCAAAACCGCAGTTTGTTCTGAAATTGCCCGGCGATCCTCGCGCCCACGCGCAGCGCGGCACCGCGCAGACGCGGAAATCGCTGGAATGTCTTGGACCCCCGCGAGTAGCAACAAAAACGCGAGGGACGTTTTTTCGAGGGGGGGGCGTCAATCCCACCGCTCCGGCGTCAGAGGCGGCGCAGACGGCACGTATTGCCGCTGGCTATCCGGATGCAGCTCCTCGTGACAACGCTTGCAGACGGCCTCCAGCTGCCGGGAATCGCCATCGTAGACGGACAGCGCCAAATCGGGACGGTCGCGCAGATGCCTGACGTGATGGACGATACTGGCCTTGGAGTACACACCGCGCCGCTTGCACTCCTGGCACTCGCAGTTATCAACCGTGAGCACCTCCCGGCGCAGCCGCCGCCACTCTGGCCAGGAGTAGAACTCATGCTCCGACCCCGCATTGAGAAGCCCGCGCAGTTCCGCGAGCCTGCTTGCTGAAATTCCCATGCGCTCCTCCCGTCTTCGTCTCCGGCGTTCCGGCTCGCGGCTATCACCTCGCGGCAAAACAAAAACGCCGGAGACCATGACGCAGCACCAACGTGTGGTGTCTAATCATGGGCTCCGGCGTTCAACGCTCCGGCCTCTTGCTCGATATGCAGGATGATCTCCGTTTTACAGTCCCGGCAGTACACAGGCAGCTCCGTGGCGGATGTGCCGGGCAGCACCCGCAGGAAGTGTCGATTGCGGTTGCACCTGGGACAGGTCAACCACCCATCGCTCCTTGGGGATATTGTACCGTATTCGGATGTGATACGCAAGGGGTTTTCCTCCTTTTCGTGATTTATTCAACTATATCACAAGTTACATTTACTATTTAGTACATACCAAAGCCGCCTTGATGCGGCATACGTTTCCCATCTATCACAGTCGGATGAAGAGAATCCTGCTCGACGTACCAGCCATACTGGTAGTGCCCAAACCCGTTATCCACCGTATACCGGCCGCACACCCGGCAATCGTCCGGAATCTCAATGCGGCCCGAATCAGATCGGAAGTATTCAGGCGGCGGCAACTGCCGCGCAAGACTGCGCGACGCTACCCACGTCCTGGCATCGATCGGAATGACAATGCCGTCGCTGCGCTCCTTGCAGTAGTATCTGGCAGTGCGCCGATAGCTGTCAAACGCACCCAGCAGCAGGGGCTGCGACGAGATAATATACCCCTGCTTCCAGAGATCTTCCATGGCCATGGGCGGGAAGTCATTGTATCGCACCGTAAGATGCATGTGATACCGATGATCCCCATGGCGCCCCTCGATAAGATAGACATAGTCTGGAGTCACACCGTCATGCCACTTCTTCATCTGGTAAAGCAATCGGCGCCAGCACAATCGAACTTCTGCAAAGCTGGGTGGTAGATGCGCCTCGTCAAAAGTCAGCGTGTAGCTCCACCCATCAAAACCGAAAAGCGCCAGCAATAGCTCCAAGCGATCCATGCGCGTCCGGCAGACGCCGGAGTCCCGCGGCGGGCGGAGAATTTTATTTTTCTCCGCCCGCTCGTAGGGACTATCATACTGGCTTAGTCGCGGACGTATGGCGCGCTGCTCCTTTACCAGCGGACCTGCCCGCTGCCGGATACAGATCCAGCGTCCTTCACCGTCCATTTTGAGCCTCCGCGCAAACCGCTTGCAAGCTGCCAGCCATGACACACTGCGCCGCATCAATCGTCTTGCTCACAGCATCCATCACGACCACTGCCGTGGATATGGCTCCATAGACCTTAGGCGAAACGCACGCGGCAGACTCATCCAGATACTCCCTCAAGACTTCGGCCGACTCCACAATGCCCATCATATCAACTCCACCTCCACGTTGTATTCTTTCAGCATGCGCCGCACGCCGGCCCAGGTGACGTACCCCTCAGCCACGCACTCGGCGGCGTGGTTCAGCTCCGCGGCCAACTGCTGCACGTCCTCCATCGGCGCGTCGTGCTTGTCGATCAGCACATACAGCATCAGCTCGATGCCGCGATTCAGACCCTCGGTGACGCCCTTCGTGTAGGCGGCCGCCACGTCAGCCTCTGTCCGAGGTACCCGCCGCGGGTTCACCTTAGTGCTCATCACGGTAATCCATGACGCTGTGGGGCCTGCCCTCTGCCAGCGTCCGCTCCAGCCATGCGATCATCTCCCGCAGGATGGCGCACCCATGGATGCCGCAGTCATGCTCATGCCCGCATCCCAGGCACGCGAGACTGCCCGTCTGCACCTTCAGCCGCCGCAGCGCGGCTAACAGATCTTCGTCACGCATGCTCGGCCTCCTCTTCTCTTGCGGAGTTCTCCACAAAGCTGCATACTCTGGCCGCGCAGGAGAGGCACAGTTGTTTCTCCGCAGAAAACGGTGTCTTAAAATTCACAACGCCATAGTGATTGAAATCCAGATTCACGCCGTCAACCTCGTAGTCAATCTCACGCCCGCACATATCACACAACACCTTAACCATCAACTATTCCCTCCGTCCATCTTCGCCCCGCATTTCCCGCAGTAGTTGCTCCAGCGGGAGCAGAGAGCAGCCCCGCACGCGGGGCAATACTCATATGGCACGTCGACGTGCGCCATCGCCTTACGGTACAGCGTAGAGCCGTCCTCCGCACGGGTCCCCAGTTCCTCGTGGTATCCTGTCATCCGCACTGTGCGCATCTTCACACACGGTCTGCCGCGCACCACCTGCTTTTCCAGCTTGCGGATAGCCACGCAGATGGCCACATATACCGTCGCCGGCATCTCTCGGTTTTCCAGATACTCCCGCAGCGCCGCCGCGGCCTGTTTGTCACTCATCGTCAGCATCCTCCTTTTTCTCGCCATGCGGGCAAAAGTCGTCGGTAGTCACATTTCGCCCTCTGCACGGACTACGCCTGTTTTCACACACCAGCACTGGGGGATTTTCACCTGTAAGTACGATAGCCGCGGCCGGCCTGCTAAAGCTGCATTCGCCACATGATGTTGCAAGGGTCGGCGATCCGTCCAAATAGTTGATGATCGCGTCGTACTCCTCGTACTCAAGATCTCCACGGCGAACAGCCTCAAATGCTTCATCGTGCAGCGCATCAGCATCAATTATCCGCATCTTTGCCCTCTCCATTTTTCTGCAAATACGCAATGCAGTTTTCCGGCTCGTTACCGCAAAAGCAAGGAGCATACACACAGGCTTCGCAGATGTTAAACATTTCCGTCAGTTGCATCGTTGTTACCTCCGTCCATCTTCGCGCCGCAATCCTCGCAGTATTTTTTGGTAAGTTTGTCCCAACTGCCTTCAGTGGTAATGACAAAGCCGCACGCAGAGCAGCACCACTCGTCCCCGCCAAGATGCGCCCACCGCCCACGTATCACCGGCGCAACATCAGCGGCGGGTGCTTTCCAGATTGGGCAACTTTCTTTGTCGCAATACTCATTACTGCATCGGCAATGCTTTTCGCAGTATTCTTCGCGATCAATGTATTCAGCCATCTTCAGCCCTCCTGTTCCATGCTTCAGCGGCTTGTTCTTCCGTGTCGTAAATATACACACCGCCCAAAATCCCTCCATCGCACTCATAGCTTGCAATCGGGCATTCTGGGTTTTCCTCGTGAGCATGGTGGAGCATAAAGCCAAGCCCACTATAGGGATGTTCTCTATATGCCTCATCATGCAGATTCCCTTCGTCGTCGCACAGAACAATGTTAACTTTACCTCCGCAGAACGGGCAGTATTTTAACTCAAACATCCTCCATCTCCTCCAATGCTTCTTTCGCCGCCTCGCGGGTCAGGAAAACCGTCTTGCCGATATCGGCTTGCTCGAAGATTATCTGGTCAGAAAGCGTCGTGTAGACCACATTCACCTTCCCACTTTCCGACATCCCGACAACAGCTTCATAAAGGGCATCTTCATAGATGTCTCCGTCCTCGATTATGTACAACATGCTTGGAAGAATCTGCGTAAGTACTGGCTTTACTGGCAGCACCACCACGCGCTCGTCCTTGTCGGCCTCGGCCAGCTCTCGCAGCCGGTCATCTATCAGCAAGTTTTTCACATATTCCCAACTGCAATTGTAATCAATTCCAACATCTAACAGGATATTAGACATTCGTTTAACCTCTTTCGGCGTCAGGCAGGTGTCCTCATAGACCCGCACCCGTTCCCGCAGCACAGCGATCTCCTCGGCGTACCGGGCGCAGCGCTCCATCAGCTCCTCCAGCCGGTCGGCAGCGTCCATCCCCATTCGATCACAGTCGCAGCTCGTGTATTCCTTTCCATCAAGCGTCTCGACCACACGATAGGCGCACGTCGTGCAGGGTGGGGAAGACGTAGGCGCCTGAGACGAGCACCGTATTGCCGCCACCAGATCAGTCGTCCTTACCATCCGTATCCGCCCCCTTCTTCCGATCTATCTTGTCCAATGCAGCGGCCACCTCCCGCCAGATTGCCACCGGGAAGCGCTCCCGGTTCAGCATCCGCGCCAGCAGCTCCGCGCTGATCACCTTTCCATCCACCTTGCCGCAGGCCGCTGCCAGCGGCGTCAGACTGTTCAGGCCATTCTTCTGCCGGTAGGCCGTCAGGCGCTCCAGCGTGTCGCGCTTCAGCTGCGCCGCCTCCGAGGCCGGAGAACCGGCCGCCGAGGCATCTTCCGCCTGTGGTTTCCGCGCGGCCGGGGCGTGGGTGGAAACAGAGGACGCCTCCGGCAGCTCCTCCGCAGCCGCCAAGGCGCGGCGGGCCAGTACGAGCATCTCGAGCTTGTCAAAGCTGCCTGCGCCCATGCCGTTATTCAGGACGCCTCGCAGGTAGTTTGCCAGCTCGGCGCACTGCGCCTTGGTCAGGTCAACTCTCGTCATGCTGCCGCCCCCCCTCAGGACGGTTTTCACCGCCAAAGAGATCTTTAGCCTGCTTCAAAAGCTCTTTGCCTTCAGAGCGGATCACCACTCGCTCCGAGCTGGGAGGCGGAGACTGCCACATGGGAGAATCCTTGTGATTGACAGCCAGCAATACACACTCCTTGAACAGTGGGCGCACTTCGACCGGGATCTCAAAGTAGATCGCGCGGATTACCTCACAGCAATCTGCCGCGACTTGCGGGGCGCCCCCGGACGCGCTCACGACAGTCTTCTTGTCATCTCGCACACAGTTAATCATCTTTACCGTCCTCCTTTTCCACCTCCGGCAGCGCCAGCCACCGGACGACACGCACCTCGATTTTTTCTCCGCTTTTCCCAAACCGGAACGCCTCACCGTCCCACCGGCAGAGCGAGCGGGATATCACCTTGCCGTCGCCGCTCAGGTCGAACTCCGCCACCACGTCACACGGCTCTGCCGGCGTTGTGCCGCCGGGCATCCACGCGGCAAGCGCGACTTGGCCGGAAACTGCGGCCGTGGAGTTGATATCATCCGTCAGCCCCAGCAGATAATCCACGGAGCAGTGCAGCGTCTTGGCGTTCTTCGCGACATCATCAGCTCGCCATGGCAGAATACCCCCGCTGTAGCATTTGACTGCGCTGTCGAGTGCCGTCCCATCACTAAGAGACCTCAAGAGCCCAACGGTTAAATTGCCGCCATAGTCATAGCGCAGTTTTACCTCATCGCCCAGCCCCGCAGCATCTGCTGCCCGCACAACGCGCCGAGATTCGGCCTGAACCCTGCGGACAGCTTCACTCTGCGCCTTTATTTCAGCTGCGGCCTCGGACGCCTTCTTTCTTTCCTTCGCCTTCTCGTACTTTTCCCGCGCCTTGCTGCACATTTCCGCACAAGCAGCCCCGCAGTAGCTCGCCGGATCATGCGCTCCTCCGGCTCGGCACTTTAGGCAGCATTTCTCACCGCCGCAGGTTTCCCAACTTTGCGCCTTAAGATCGTGCCTAAAAAACTTGTCCATATGGGTGCAAGTCGACCCGCCCGGGCACTTGAAAGAAACTGCAAGGTATTCTCCGCGCTTAACGGCGTCACGTATACGACCTGCACTCGGTGTAGTCTTCGGGCAAACTCTCTTGATACGCTCTTGCACATACTCCGGGAGGCTGGACAGCGCGTCCGCCGTGTCCTCCGGCAGCGTCCCAGCCTCCCATGCGTCGCGGTAGCACGAGGCCAGCCCCTTCTGGATCTTCTCCAGCCGCGCCAGCTTGCTCTTGCTGATCTTACAGGCCTCGGCCACATGATCCCGCATGCGGCCGGGGAACTCGTAGCCTTCCTCCTTCAGCTGGTACAGCAGCTCCCGCACCTTCTCCACCTGCTGGGAGATCTCCGGGGAACTCAGCGCGCGGGTACTGCTGTTGGCATAGATCAGGCGCAGCTCCCGCAGCGCCGGAGACGCATCACCCTTTTCACGAATACAGGGTACCTCGCGGAGATCCGTCCGCCCGTCCTCCACCAGCTTGCGGATAGCCGCCACGCGGCGGTGGCCGGAGACGATCACCACGTGACCACCTTCGCCGGCGCGCACCCGGATGGGCTGCTGCAAGCCAATGGTGGCGATGTTGGCGGCCAGATCATCCAGATCGCGGAGCGCATAGAAGTTTCCCGGGTCACTGTCCAGCAGATCCACATCGATGTACTCGATCTGCTCCCGTCCGGTGCCCGACTCGGACACCGGCTGTGCCAACGTCTTGGCAAACTCGCCCATGTCAAACTTCGCCACGGTCTGCACCTCCCTCCATCAGATACTCCCAAACCCATGCGCGATAGTCGGCCGCCGCCGCGCTGCGGGGGCTGTAGTCCATGACCGGCTGCCGAGAGAACGTGCTCTCCGGCACCTTCTCCGTCCGCCGGATCACCGACGTGAATACCGGCAGGCTCAGACTACGCAGCAGCGCCTCGCCCTGCCGCACCACTTCGCTGTTGTGCCATTGACAGATCAGGACGCCCGCCACTCTGATGGCGGGATTGGCAGCCCGCATGCTATCGATCTGCGCCGCCATATCGTTGACGCCCCAGACGGAGAAGCCATCCACCACCATGGGGACGACCACCTCGTCCGCCGCCATCAGCGCCGCACAGCTCGCCGCCGTGAAGCCGGGAGGGCAATCGAAGATCATGTAGTCCATGCCGTCGGACGCCGCCGCGTCACGGAAGTCCCGCAGAGAGCTGATACTGTGGATGCTGCTTTTCAGCGCCCGCACATCCAGCCCGTAAAGGGCGCTGGATGCCGGCAGCAGCTGCACAAGGCCACCGGCGTCCACGGGGATGGTGCTGTCGCTCCACACGGGCTCCGTCTGCCCCTCCAGCACGTCCGCCACCGTGGCGGTGTTGTCCGGGTCGAGATCCGGGAAGTAGAACCGCGTCAGACTCATCTGCCCGTCGCAGTCCACCAGAACCACCCGCCTGCCGCCGCGCCGCAGGGCGTCCGTCAGGTTGATGGCCGTGACGGTTTTCCCCACGCCGCCTTTCAAGTTCATGATCGCTATGGTTTTCATTGCTCGTACCTCACTTTTTCGTTTTTCTGCACGGGATGCATTCCCGATACCTATACCGCCCTGTGCTCCGTTCCACCACCGCAAAACGGCCCTCCGGATGCACCCAGACCACCGGCACCACGACGCTGGGCGCCCGCAATTCCGTGTCCTTGGCGTATCGCAGCACAAAGGGAACATATGTAACCTTGTCGCCTGTCTGCATAGGGTCTCCTTTCAGAACGGCACGTCGCCGTCGTCTTTGATTTCGTGGAAGCTGACCTGTGCCGGAAGCGGCGCCGCCTTGGCCACCGGCTTCGGCATGGGACGAAAGCTCTGGATGCGGCCCTGAAACTGCATCACCTTGTACCAGCCAGCCTGTCCGTCCTTGTTTTTGTCGCACTTCAGGACGCGCGCCCCGGATCGGTCCTCCGGATCCTCCAGATACAGCAGGAAGATGGCGTCCGCGTCCATGGTGATCTGTCGACTCTCGCGCAGGTCGTACATGGTGGGCGCCTCGGTCTTCTTCCGCCCGGCGTCCGGCGTCAGCTGGGACAGAACCACCGCCGTGATGCCGTGCTCGTGGCTCATCCGCTGCAAGCCGCGGCTGATGGAGCTGACCTCCTCGGGACGGCTCCAGCCCTTCCGCCCGTCCGCCTCGATGAGCTGCAGGTAGTCGACGAACACCACGTCGTAGTGCCGGGACAGCGCTACGGACTGGATGTCCGCCACGGTGAATCCGCTGCACTGCATGATCTGCAGGCCCGTCCTGCTCAGACTGGACGCCGCGTAGGCCAACTCCTCCCACTCCTTTTCGCCCAGCTTGTTTTGCTTGATGTCGCTCAGGTCGATCATGGCCCTGGCGGACATGATGCGATCGGCCAACTTGGCCTTGTCCGTCTCAAAGGAGAAAAAGCCCACACGGTATCGCTCTGCCATCTTCATGGCCATGCCCAGCGCCAGACACGTCTTTCCGGCGCTGGGGTATCCACCGATGACACAGTAGTCACCTCGAGTGGTGTATACCCGCTCGTCGATGAAGTCATAGCCCCAGCGGATGTACTCCGGCTTCTCCGTCTCCCCATGTCGGGCGGAGAAGTTCTCCCACATCTGGGTCATGTCCCAGACCTCCACGCCGGACTTCAGGCTCATGGCGGCGTTGGCCTTCTCCATCAGCTTTTCCGCCGCCGGAAGATCTTCCGTCTCCGCCAGCGCCGCGCCAATGCTCCGCAGCCGCCACACGATGCCCTCCCGTTTTAGGATCTCCACGTAGGAGCCCACGTTGGCGCTGGTGGGCGTCACGTCCATCAGCTGCACCAACAGCTCGCCGTAGTCCTGCCCGGCGCGCTCCTTCAGCGCCGCGCCCACCGTCACGGGGTCGACGGGCTGCGCCTCCTGGAACAGCTGCCGGATGCAGCCGTACACCGTGCGGTAGACCGACGATACGAACATCGCCTCCGACGTATCCGCCAGCACATCGGCAATGCAGTCCGCGTCGATCAGCATCGCGCCCAGCACGGCGGCCTGCGCCGTCGCCAGCCTCTGGGACTGGATCGGGGCGTCAATTGTCATATCTCGTAGTCACCCTTTCTCTCCTGCACACGGGTGGATGCCGGCACGGCAGGGGAGGGCGCGTCCAGCTCGTCGGCGTCCTTCCACCTCTGTCCGTTCAGGAACGTGGCCACGTGGGGGATGCCAATGCCGCGCTGCCACTCCTCCGTGGCCAGCAGCTTCTCCAGCGCCCGCCCGATCCGGGCGATCAGTGCGTCGTCCGGCTTCAGCTTGTCCCAGGCGTCCATGGCCCGCTGCTTGTTCCGCCGCCCCTTGGCCGGATAGTAGTTCCACATCCCCGCGAAGCGCTCCGGCTTCCAGTCCGGCTGCTCCCGCGGCACACCCTTGTGCACACGCTTTTGCACACCTTCCCCCAATGGGGGTATGGGGGTTATATTATAATTATCTGTTCTTATATTGTGGGGGGTCGACTTTTTTGCCGACACCCCCCCGACTTTTTTGCCGAGAGGGGTCTCGGCATTTTTGCCGACACCCCTTGTGCAAACACCGGCAAAAATCCGCCGCTCGCTGCCGGTGGCCGTAGGCACCATCTCCACCGTCAGATAGCCCGCGTCCCTGAGTTTCCGGATCAGCCGCGTCACCGTGTCCGCCGACCATCCGTACAACTCCGCGAAGTAGTCATTCTTCGCCCAGCAGAAGCCCTTCCGGTCGCACAGCGCGGAGATCTCGCCATACAGCAGCTTCGCGTTGGCAGGGAGGCGGTCGTCGTACCGCACAGGGGCGGGAATGACGCCCCAATAGGCGGGCTGTTCATTTTTTTTGCTCATGGCAGTCCTTACCCCCTTGTAAAAGCCTCCCGGCTCTGGTATAATCATCTTGCTCGTATGAAGCGCGTGCGCTTCGACTCACTGAACCGCTTTCTGGCTCCACCCAGAGGGCGGTTCTTTTTTTGCGCCTTCCCGCATCCGTCCACCCAGCGGACGACGGCCGCCGCACCGGCTGCCGCGCAGATGTACTGCACCGCCATTGCCCAGCTATCCACAGATCACACCTCCCTCCGGCGTATCCAGCAGCGTGAAGCGGATATCGGTGTAGTATTTCTTCCAGCGGGCGGGATCCTCGATACCGCCGCCGCTCCGGTAAAACCACAGCTTCCGGGCGTCCGGCTCTCGAGGGTCCGTCGCAAAGTACCCCACGCGGTAGGTGGCGTCCTTGGCAAAACTCAGCGACCCCGTGCGCACCACCACCGCCTGGCCCAGAGGGGGCCGCATATCGGGGTGCCGGAGATCCAGATAGTTCCATGTTGTCACGCTCGCCACCTCCTCAGCACGCCTTTGCCCACGCGGCGAACAGCTCGTCCTTGGGGATGCGCGCCGCCTTGGCGATAGCCGCGATCTCCTTGCCGGAGCAGCTGGGCAGGTCCTTGATCCGGGCATAGATGGTGCTGCGGCTCATGCCCGCCGCCCGCGCCATGCCGTCCAGACCGCCGTGCAGGGCGTAGGCCTGCGCCTTGATGCGGACCGCCATGTCCCTGGCGGCGTCTGTCTTCGCACTCAAAATCGTCCGGGGCATCACTGCACCTCCTCTGCGTACTGCAAGGCCAACGCGGCCTGCACGATATCCCCCAGCTCGCAGGTGATCTCCTCGAAAAGCGCCCGCTCGCCGTCGCTGATGACGCCGTCCTCGGCGATCTCCATCAGCTGGTCGCTGCGGTGCGCCTCCGCGAAGCGCATCACCCGCCGCACCAGCTTGATCACCGCCACCGGCAGCGGCTCCGGCCGCGCATCCTGCACGCACTCCGGAAGCAGCGCCGACTTGAGCTGCAGGTGCTGCAAGCCAAGATACTGCACGTTATACACCGCGCACATCCGCGCCACGATGTCGTCGCCCGGCAGCCGCTCCCCGGACTCGTAGGCGCGGATGCTGGTGTCGCTGACCGCCAGCCGCTCCGCTGCGGCTTCCTGCGTCAGACCCGCCGCTTTACGGGCGGTCTGGTAGATGTTTCCACCGTCCTTTGCCATGGACAACTCCTCCTTTCTCCGTTAAACTGGCCCTACTGGGCCGGGGCCATCAGCTCCATCTCCGTGCACTGCAGGATGGCACACAGCATGGCGCGGTGCTTCTTGCAGGGCGTCGCCTTGCCGCGCTCCCAGTAGCTGACGATGGATCTGTCCACGTTCAGCTTGTCCGCCAGCTGCGCCTGCGTCATGCCGGTGCGCTCCCGGTACTCCTTGATTCTCACTCGCTTCACCTCCATTCGTGAAATTTCACCTTGCGCGCCGGAAAAAAGGGTGGTATAGTGTTCATGTCAGTAAACAGCTACACACCCGTTTTTCCGAGGGGGATACAACCTGCGCAAGACCCAGTGGGGAACCCGCAGCTTTTGAACGCGAAGGGGAATACATGGAAAACGACAGTCAGATCACCGCCTGCGACGCCAAGGTGCTGTGCTACTTCCGCAAGCATGGCCCCGCGTCAACCGCTGACGCTAAAAAGGCGCTTCCGGATATAGGCTCCGTCGAGCACCGCATCGCCGCATTGGCCAAGCCCGATACCGGGCTTCTGGCCGAGGACGCGGACACGTCCTACGAGCCAATGCGTCCTCTCCACATAGGCCTCGGCGTCTACCGCATCACGCCCAAGGGCGAGATCGCGCTGGACGACTACCTTTCAGAGAAGCGGCGTACCTCGCGCCGCGAAAGGCTCACAAACCTGTGGGCGCCCATCGCGGTAGGCCTGCTTGCGTACCTTGTCGGGTACGCTCTGGATCACCTGCTCGGTTAATCAGTTGTCCGGGAACATGTAGCCCATACCGTCGTACCACATCAGCAGCTTCGGCAGCATGGCCACTTCCTCCGGCTTTCCTTCGCCGCGCAGAACGCGGGTCGCGAAGTTCGCGATGTCGCAGTAGAGATGCAGACGGATGTTCTGGAAATTCACATTCTTGAACTGCTCTTTGTTCTCCATCTTCTCACCTCCCTCTCGTTCTCACCTGAGGGACAAGTTAAGCATAAATCACATATTTTTGATTGTCAATAGCAAAATCTAAAATATGTGATTATTGTATCTTTGCACAAAATCTCATGCACTTTTGCCTCTTATCAGATATTGATTATTGTGAAAAGTGCAATACTTACGGAGGACTAACTATGCCTCGAAACGATAAGCGCCGACTAAAGGGAAATAGCCTTCTGGACTTCCCGAACGATTATGTGGTGCTGGACATTGAAACCACAGGCCTCGATCCTGACTATGATGATATAATTGAAATTTCTGCAATAAAGTGCGTAGCAGATGCGCCAATCGATGCATTTTCTACATTAATCAAAGCGCCGTTTGGGGTCAGCGATTTTATCTCTGACTTTACGGGTATAACCAACGAAATGCTGGCAGATGCTCCCACTATATCTGATATATTCCCACAGTTCTTGGAGTTTTTGAGTGACAACATAATCATTGGGCACAATGTGAATTTTGACGTAAACTTTCTTTACGACACATCTCTTAAAATCTGCGAAAGGCCACTTAAAAACGATTTCGTAGACACTATGCGCCTCAGCCGGAGGATGTTTCCTGATGAAGCACACAATAGACTTTCAGATCTTATTGTTCGATTTGGAATCGGTGAAGATGTTTCGCATCGGGCAGATTCAGATGCTCGCCAGACGCATGAAGTTTATTTGTGCCTCAAAAGCCTATTTCAAAAGGGCGGCTTTGCCGATGCGTTGGAGTTAAAGCGCCATTCTTCAAAATACTTGAGAGCAAGCGATATTTCACCTGATATAAATAACTTGAATTTCGACAGCGATATTTACGGAAAAGTGTTTTGTTTTACAGGGTCTCTTAGCTCCTTCACCAGAGCGGCCGCTATGCAGGAGGTTGTGAATCGAGGTGGGGTTTGCGCCGATGCTGTTAGAAAAGACGTAAACTACCTCGTCATTGGTGGAAACGGTTATAAAATGGAACTGGAGAACGGGAAAAGCAAAAAATGGATATCTGCTGAAAAATTGATGAAGAAGGGCAATCCGATTTCTGTCATATCTGAAAATGTTTTTCTTGACATGCTGAATCCATAAAACTTAACGCCCCACCGAGGTTTGAATGAACATCGATTTATTTGTTGAAAATGTCAAAAGGTACTGCGCGGCTGCAAACACTAAACCCACAGTTGCTTGTGAAAACAGCGGCGCAGGAAAAAATATGCTCACGAATCTGACCAAGCGCGGAGTTGTTCCGTCTATCTCCCGCGTGCAGCTGTTGGCGCAGTATCTCGGCTGCACCGTCTCCGACCTGCTGGGGGAAAAGGAGACGCCGCCGGATCCGGTGCGGCAGGAGTTTATGCGCCTGCTGGACAGTATGACCGCCGAGCAGCGGAACGAACTGTTTGCATTCATGCTCCGCCTGAGGCGTGAGCGGGAAAAATAAGACGGTGCCCGATTCGGGCACCGTCTCTCAGAGGATCTCACCGCTAATGATTTTCAGTGCGGCCGCCAGGGCCTCGGCCTGCGCCGCTTCGTCCAGACTGTCGAACAACGCCAACAAGTCCTCCTCCCACTCATTCATGTCGCGCCCCCCTCAAAATAGTACCTTTATTGTACCACTTCGACAAAATATGTCCAGTAAAATGCAAATTTTTTGCAAAAAATATATGTAAGCGGCAGATTTGCCGCGGAAAGAGGAGCAGATAGAGGCGGTGTCCGATTCGGGCACCGCTTTCTCGAAAGGAGGGAGGTCATGCCATGCAGTGCAAAAATAAGGGCTGCGGCCGCGAGATAGACGCCGACTCCGTCTACTGCAAATGGTGCGGCGCCCGGCAGGTCCGGGAGCAGCGCAGCAAGAACACCGCCCACACGCCCACCGCCCGGAAGCTTCCCAGCGGCTCGTGGGCCTGCCGCGTCCGCGTCAACGGGCAGGACGTGTCCATCACCCGCGAGACCAAGGAGGAGGCCATTGCCGAGGCCATGGCCATCAAGCACGGCCTGAAGGCGCCCGAAAAGGCCGCCTCCACCATATCGCTGCGGGAGGCATACAGGAAGTATATCGAATCTCGAGACGGCGTGATCTCGCCCTCCACCGCGGCGGAGTACAAGCGCCTCCAGAAGACATCCTTCCAGAGCCTGATGGGGCTGCCGGCTTCCTCCATCACCTCCGAGCAGATCCAGCGGGAGATCGGGAAAATGGTGAAGGCCGGGAAAAGCCCGAAGTATGTTCGCAACGTCGAAGGACTTCTCGTCTCCGTCCTGAAGCAGTTCGCTCCGGATTCAAGGATCTCCGTCATTCTCCCGCAGAAGCGGAAGGTGGAGCTGCGCAGGATCGAGGACGCCGAGATCGGAAAGATCATCGCGGCATTCTCCGGCACAGATATGGAGCTACCCGTACTCATGGCATTATGGATGGGGATGCGCATATCGGAGATTCGCGGCGCCAGGTTCGAGGATATCTCCGGAGGCCGGCTGCACATCTGCCGCGCCATCGTCTCCGGCGAACATGGCGACGAGGTGAAGCCGCCGAAGACCTTTTCCGGCGATCGCCGGATTTCTGTCCCCGCCCACATTCAGGCGCTGATAGATGCCACCGGACGCAGCGAGGGCTACATCGTTCCAGTCTCCAGCCAGACTCTCTACAATCGCTTTATTCGCGGCCTCGCTGCCGCCGGCATTCCCCGCTGCCGCTTCCACGACCTGCGCCACGCCAACGCCGCCATCATGGTCCGCTTGGGTGTAGAATCAAAATACGCGCAGGAGCGAAACGGCTGGTCCGACGACTGGGTATACAAGCAGGTCTACGCCTACACGATGGACGACAGGATGGTCGAGATCGACAAGTCCATTGATGCTTACTTTGACAACAAAATGGCAACGGAAGTTTCCGAGAATTGAGTATTTAAGCCACGTATACCGGCTTTTTCAACGGGTTCGACTCCCGTACCCTGCTCCAAA
>OIXQ01000058.1_pt1 | contig 67310 bp, 40 predicted proteins | sample 1587791 | NCBI WGS metagenome assembly OIXQ01 (sample SAMN03283273) | human gut metagenome | biome: human-associated habitat; material: feces | host: Homo sapiens | place: Peru | collected 2012
AGCACTTGACTTTTAATCAAGTTGTCCGGGGTTCGAGTCCCCGATGGCTCACTATTTCCCTTCTATTTATGAGGGGCTATTTTTATTTTACGAAGAATTAAGCGGATATGGCGGAACTGGCAGACGCGCTAGACTTAGGATCTAGTCCTTCGGGGTGCAGGTTCGATTCCTGTTATCCGCATTTTTTATGCCTTTTATCAGGGATTTTCATCACATCCCACATTTCTAATATATTACACAAAAATACGCTCTATCCTCAACGGATAGAGCGTACCTTTATACTGTCATATTCTTCTATATAATACAGTACTTATTACTCAGCATCTGCTGCCTCAGCTGCTGGCTCTGCCTCATCTGTATCTTCCTCATCATCGAAGAAGTCATCGTCGAAATCATCGTCGAAGTCATCATCAAAATCATCAAGGAAGTCTGGTGTAAGATATGAATATACTGCATATGCAATACCTGCAATAGCAGCAACGGCACCAATGATAACCAGGATCACAAATAATGTGCTCTTTGCCTTCTCTTCTGTTGCATCGCCTTTAACTAAGATTACGTCACTACTCTTCATCGTTACATTCCACCCTTTCTTAACCCGGTAATGGGTTTCATTATATTATATTGATTTGAGAGAAGAAACATACAGTTATTATCTCCCAACACATACCAAAATTATAGCATACGGTTTTGATTATTTCTATATGTATTTTATAAATAAATCTAACATGCGGTTTAATTGACTACTCGCATTTTTTGAGCTTTGCAAACGAAGCAAACATCTTCCTGACACCGCATCTGTCGAAATTCACTGTAACCTCGTAATCCTTATCGCCCTTCTCCAAAACCTCCACAGTACCCGGACCAAACTTAATATGTCTGACTCTGTCTCCAACAGCATAATCCGGCTTGCCAACACTGTTTACCACAAAGGCTTTGCCGAACGAAGGCTGGGAAGACGGCTGCCCGTATGACTGCTGTTTTGCATAGCTGCTGTATGGATTCTTCTGTCCATAGCTTCTGCCTGAGGCTGCTCCAGCGGTTCTTCCACCACCATAGCCAGCATATGTATCACCATATGAACTTCCATACACATCTCTGCGTCCTTCACCTCTGTTATATCTGTCGACAGACTCCGACTCTCTTCGCTTTGCCATATTCTTCATATCAGCTTCATGCTCAAACAGCATAGGCGGGATCTCTCTTATGAATCTGGACACATCGCTGTACACCCTGTTACCATGCATCATTCGTTCCTTCGCCGCACTCAGGTACAGCTTTTTCATGGCTCTGGTTATACCCACGTAACACAAACGTCTCTCCTCCTCAAGAGCATCAGGATCATCTGAGTTGAGTGCCATTCCACTAGGAAATACTCTGTCCTCCATTCCGCATATAAATACGTATGGGAACTCCAGACCCTTGGCACTGTGGAGAGTCATCAGCTTGACCTGATTGTCATCCTCCGACATGGCATCGAGGTCAGACACAAGCGCTATCTCCTCCAGGAACTCGCTGAGCCCTGCCTCCTCATTATCCTCTGTGAATTCCACCACCTTGTTGCGGAGTTCATCGATATTCTCAAGTCTCGTCATAGCCTCCTCAGTGTGCTCTGCTATGAGCTCTGACTCATAACCCGTATCCTCAAGGATCCTGTCGTACACCGAGTCAAGACTCTCACCATCCGACAGCATATCCCTGAATGACGTGATAAGCTCCGCAAACTGCCTGATCTTGGCCGAAGTCTTGGCAGCCATCCCCGGTATCTCGTCAGCTCTCGCCGCAGCATCCATCATCGACAATCCATACGCATCCGCAAATGACTCAACCTTGCTGAGACTCGCCTCGCCTATACCTCTCTTCGGAACATTTACCACTCTCCTGAAGTACAGGTTGTCAGTGGAATTGTTGATGACCTTGAGATATGCCAGAACATCCTTGATCTCCTTTCGGGCATAGAAGTTCGTGCCGCCATATACTCTGTATGGTATGTTCGCATACACCATCTTCTCTCCGAGCACACGGGACTGTGCATTCGTCCTGTAGAGGATAGCTATATCCCTGTAGTCCACTCCCTGTCTGACAAGAGTCTTGATACGGCTTACCACCATATCTCCCTCTGCATATTCCGAATCACACTGCTCAAACGAGATCTTCTCACCGGCATCCTTATCCGTCCACAGAGCCTTATCCTTACGGCCTGCATTGTGCTGTATGACTGCATTCGCTGCGGCAAGTATATTGCCACATGATCTGTAGTTCTGTTCCAGCTTGATAACCTTTGCATCCTCATATTCCTTCTCGAAGTTCAGGATATTGGTTATATTCGCTCCTCTGAACTTGTATATGGACTGATCATCGTCTCCCACCACACACAGATTCCTGTATTTTCTTGCAAGCATCTTGACCAGCAGGAACTGTATGTGATTAGTATCCTGATACTCGTCAACCATGATATATCTGAATCTGTTCTGATATGTATCAAGGACATCAGGATTGTGCTCGAACAGCTCCACCGTCTTGTAAATAAGATCGTCAAAGTCCATCGCATTGTTCTTCTTAAGACGGCTCTGATACTCAGTGTACACCTCTGCAGCCTTTGTTCCTGCATAGTCTGCAGCATTCTTTTTTGCAAATTCATCAGGTGACAGATACTTCTCCTTGGCCTTGGATATCTCCGCCATGAACATCTTCTCGGGATATCTCTTCGGGTCTATCTGAAAATCCTTGAGTATACTCTTCACCGTACTCTTCTGGTCATCCGAATCATATATATCAAAATTCTTACCATAACCTATCTTGTCAGCGTATCTTCTGAGTATCCTCACACACAGCGAATGAAATGTGCTGACCCATACCCTGTCAGCTCCGTCCCCAACTATCAGATCAACTCTCTCCCGCATCTCACGGGCCGCCTTGTTGGTGAATGTGATTGCCAGTATGTTCAGAGGATTAACTCCTTCGTGCTCCATGAGATAGGCAACCCTGTGTGTTATCACTCGTGTCTTTCCGCTTCCTGCACCGGCAAGTATGAGTAGTGGCCCATCCACATGCTCACAAGCCTGCTGCTGCATATCATTAAGTCCTGCCATAATTCCTCCTGTATAAATAAAAACGCCGTTATGTATATACCAAACATATGTTTTATTTCATCTGTTCAGTATAACATAACAGCGTTTATTTGCAAATAAATATATTATTATTATTTATTTGCCGCCTACACAAGCTTTGTTCCGCAGTTACCACAGAACTTAGCACCGTTTGTCTGCTGTCCACAGTTCGGGCAGAACTTCGGTGCAACACCGTTTCCTGCCGCCTGGCCGCCCATCTGGTTATTCATTGGATTATTCATCTGATTCATGGCTCCTGCCATCTGATTGGCCATCGCCATTCCCATCTGCATTCCTACCATGGCATTCGCCATATCCGTTGCATTGCTTCCGGCTGTTCCCGCATGGCCACCTCTTGCCATGGAATCAACCATATTAACCTGCTGGAATCTATTCATGTCCCCAATCATTGAATATTCAGCAGCCTGATCAGCACGCTTCTGTATATTCTCAGGATATGTAAACTCGCTTATTCTGAAATCAGTTATCGTAAGCCCGATTCCCAGGAGTTCCATGTCCAGATCTTCCTTGATACCCTTAGCTATATCAACGGAATTGGCCATAAGATTGAATACGTCTCCGCCAACCTTTGTGATCCACTTCATCAGCAGTCCGTCCAGGATACCCCTTATCCTGTCTCTTATGTCATCGACTGTAAACTGTTGCTTTATACCTGCAACCTTCTCTATGAGAACATTATAATCGTCTATCTTGAATGAGAATTTACCATTTGATCTCACAGGAAGTCCACCCGGAAGTCCCGGTGCCTGAAGTCTGATCGGCGAACTGGTTCCCCAGTTACATGTAAACTCTTTTGTATTCACAAACAGAACCTCTGCGCGAAGTCCTGAATTGAATCCGAACTTAAATCCCTTGAGTGTTGAAAGGAATGGTATGATCTGTGAATCAATAGTGTAGTTTCCAGACTCGGTAAATATACCTTCAACCGCTCCGTTATAAAGGAATATAGCATCCTGTCCCGGTTTGATTATAAGCTTTGAATCCTTCTTGATCTCTCTATTTGTCCACTTCCAGAAGATGACGTCATCTCTGTACTCTTCCCATTCTACAACATTAGCAAACTGATTTGAAAATAAACCCATGTAGTGCACTCCTCTCTGTTCTGCAATATGTTTGGAATATTATAATCCCATCTTTGCTTTAAGTGCTGCAAGCTCATCCTGAACGTCTGCATTTGGAGCTGCATCATACTTGCTTGCAAGATCATCTATTGAATCTGCGCTTGATGAATTGAGCTCGCTCATTGCATTTGCCTTGTCAAGCATAGCGTCTGCCTTTGCTTCCATTCTTGAAAATGCATCAATTGAAGCTGATGAATCGCCGATACCGCTCATCATCTTGTTCATACGCTCCTGAGTCTTAGCAACCTGAACCTTTGCCTTGATAGTATCTTTTCTTGCATTGAGATCGCTGACATCCTTTGTAAGCTTGTCATGCATCTGTCTCATCTTGGCTGCGTTAGCTGCTGCTGCATCATATGCCTGCTGAAGAGCTACCTGCTTCTGCGTGAGCTGGTTCTTCTTCTCGAGGAACTTCATTGCATCTCCCTCGTTACCTGCTACAAGTGCCTTCTCTGCATATGTCTGCATCTTTGCGATCTCTGCGTCACACTCATCAAGCTGTCTCTTGCATCTCTGCTCCTCTGCCATAACAGTTGCAGTCTCTGACTTAACCTTTCTGAGATCCTCCTGAAGGTCTCTGAGGTACTGATCTATCATCTTCTCAGGATCCTCTGCCTTGTCAAGAAGTGCATTGATGTTTGATGACATAATGTCCTTAAATCTCTTTAAAATTCCCATAACTTTTTACCTCCGCGTTTTATGTTGATTTATTTGTATATAATATTAAATGTTGCCTCCTGTCGACGACACCACCATTATATGATCTCCCATGCTCCGACGCAATGCCATGCATGCTGTGTTGCTACATCATATAATGTGCTATTCGACACGTTACCCCCTGTAAAGTATCAGCCGCCAACTTATCAGGCTTTAATATTCAAAACTAGCGCGTCCCCTGCATGTTGCACGAAACTTTTATACGACTCCGTCATCCACGTCATCATAGGCATCGGATATACGTCCGCCTATTCTGAAATCAGGTCTGCCGTTCTTGTCTGAGTCGCTTCCCTTGGCACTCGCATCCGTTATCGACTCCTCAAGTCTAACCGGTGTTCTGTCTCCAAAGCGTCTCATCTTATCGTCATGATCACTGTCTTTTATGACATGTATCGAAGAATCCGCATCATCGGTATCCCTCTGGACACTCTTGACCGGTTCCCTGGATGCCTTCACTCGGATCGGTTCTGGCTCCTTCTTATCTTCAAAATCGAACTCCCACTGAACCATCTCCGGCTCACCGCTCTTATCCTTGTGCTCCTCATCCTTGGCTTTGTTCTTCTCGTAATACAGCTCATTCGCCAGAAGCTGGCTGATCTCCAGTATATCGGCATAGCGCTCCTGCTTCTTCATATCCATTAGACCTTCCATGAGCTCCTTCTTGTTGTTCTCAATGATCTCAGATTTCTTTCTCAGAGAATCAAGGACTCTGTCGCTCTCCATGCTTATCATATTATATGCCTGGTTCACGGTCTCGTTGATCTCCATCAGCATCTCATTTGTATAAATGATAGATGCCGCATATATCTCGTTGGCCGTTCTGAGCGCCTGCCTGTCCTGCTTGCCAAGGCTCTTGACCTTGCGGTCCACAAAGAGCGGGCTTGGCTTTGTAAGCCTGATCCTGGATGCAGTCTCCTCGGCCTCCGCGATGATCTCATCGGCATCCTGCTCTGCCTCCTTGATGATCTTGCTTCTCTTGTCTGTGATCTCATGATATGCCTTGAGTTCCAGATCTATAGTAGTCTTGAGCTCCTCAACGATTTCAAGAACCTCTTCCTTGTTGACCAGTACCTTGCCGGCTGCAAATGGAACATTCTGTCCGTCTCCGACAATATCCTGTATTCTATCTAAAAGCTGTTTAGCTTTTCCGTTCTCCATAATAGTGCCTCCATCGCAACTTTTCTATCTCATAAGTATACGCTAGTTTATTTTAGCATCTTTCATATGGTATTTCAACGCTAATCTATCACCGGTTTCACATCATCTCTCGGAAGCCCAAGGAAATCCTGTATAAGATGTCTTGTAAATAGCCGTCCTTCCTCGCTCTCAAATATGCGCTCTGGATGCCACTGGAAGGCAAGTATGCTCATCGTCGGTGATACAAATGCTTCGACAGATTCATTTTCCTCATCGACCACTATCGGATAGAACATCGTTGACAGATTTTCCAGATAGACACAGTCGCTGTGGAAGTTGTTGACCTTGATATATCTGTCCGTCTTGACTATCCTTGCCATGTGATCTGTGCCTCTGGGTCTTGGCACCTTAAAGCGCGCGGAATAACTTATCTTACCGCCAAACAACGCATTTATATGCTGCATTCCCCTGCACACGCCTATCACGGGTATCTCATTCTGGACGCAGTACATTATGAGCTGCTCCTCTATCACATCACGGTGCGGCTGCAGCTCTGCATTGTGCGGCTCCACATAATGTCTCGGATGGAGCGTTCCTCCCCCGGTCACTATCAGAAGGTCAAACTGTTCATCCACAATCTCATCAAAGTTTTTTGTAAAGTTGGATACCGGCCTGAGTCTTATTCCAAGGCTCTCATAGAACTCAACATAGGCAGCCTCTAGAACATCCGTATATTTTCCATACATATTGTGTCCTTCCCGCTGTGTTATAAGTGCATGTAACATAAAACCTATACCCCCTTTGTTATCTTACCGTGTGCGCAGTCGAGCATCACCGTCTGTTGTTTTTCCACGAAACTGTATATGCAGTCTCCGCAGCCTATTGCCGCCGGGATGTTGAACTCCGCACACCTTATCGCCATGTGGGATGCAACTCCGCCGTATTTCGTTATGAATCCTTTTATCCCCTTTGCAAATATCCAGTCGTATCCCGGATCCGCCTTCGGAAGAACTACTATCTTATCCTGAACGTCAGCCACATCCTCGTGATCCTCATTCTCATAATTTTCAAGCAGGAGAATATCACCCGTGACGCACTCGGATGTTATAAAGTTAGGTCTGGCCTCCCATATCTCTATGCATTTTAACTGCAGCGGATCATATATGACATCCGGCAGTATAAGCATGGACGCCCTCCGGAATTTCTTTTTGTTCTGATCTATGATCTTTCTCCATATATCGCCTGTGAATTCCGCAGGTCTGTTCACCATAAGCTGAATATCCGGCACCTCAAGATATGCCATGTCTTCCTTGCTTATTCCAAGTTTATCGCCTATATCTATAAGTATGTCTATGGCAAGGCTTAATGTCTTGGTGAACTCGAACTTGAAGAATTCCCTCTCCTCCATGGAATCCTTGAGGAAATCCAGGAATTCCCTGAGATCCACATAAAAGCCTATATCCTCAAGCGCCTCCATGAGCTTAACCGAATCCAGAGGATTATGCTTAAGCTCCTCTATGGTCTGCCTCTGCTTTCTTGCAGTAGCGCTTCCCTTGGACAGGTCGAACTCGCGCTGGGCGTATGTCTCGCAGGTTATGTCGTATGTGCCTGAACGCAGATGTCCATATTTTTCATCAAATGTAACTCTGGTTATCCTTCCGTCCACCAGATCCTGAAAGTCAGAATCATACTCCGACGCAACAGTATATATCGACATCATAAAATCGTCTATCTCTTTGTCCGTAAAATATCCTCTGTACACAAGGGATCTGCTAATCGCCTTCGATATGAATGCCAGTCTCGCCTGCCGCGCAAATTTCGGAGTCCCGTAATGCTTTATGCTCTCTATGAGCTGTACAAAATACTGTATCAGCGTTACCACATCATTGTGCGCCATAAGCCAGTTGCTTCTCGTGTTCTCACGGTGGACTCGGAGGCCGTTAAGAGCCCTGAGGTCCTTCATCCTGTTTCTGTTGAAATTGCATATCACATTGTTTGTCAGATTGAACAGCGAATCCGAGAGGTCTGCAATCTCCTCCCTGGTGAATCCGGCTTCCGTCAGTGCCCCCAGCTTGTCCTCCGTCGAGAAGTCATATTCGGAAAATGCTATCTCAAATTCTATCTTATCATGGGCGGTCGGATCATCTATAAGCTTCTTATCGTAATATTTTAAAAGCTTCGCCTCCAGCCTGTCATCCAGTTCATCCGGCATCAGCCCCAGGAACGACTTCTTAAGGGATATGTACGGCTTGTTGCCAAGCTTATACATGAGATCTCCATCCACCTCTCTGTAACCAATGTAGCTGAGTCCCTGATTCCATGCCGCAGATGTGATGATCTCCCTGTACAGGGAATAGTCAAGCGGGTGGGGATTTTCTCCTATGATCTCCGCAGGATTCCAGAATGCCATATCCGACAATATGGTGTTCCTGTCCCCGACCAGGCTGCTGATCTCCCTGTATGTATCCTCAGCCTCCAAAACAGTCCTGAACACCTCTTCGTCATCGACATCGGAGTGAACACCATTGATGCTGGCTGCAAGAGGTCTCATCTGAAATATCGTGACTGTATTGTCTTCATCTATTGCGAACTCCACATCCAGTGGATATTCAGGATGTATCTCCTCCAGCTCACGCATGGATCTGATGAGCGCAGCCCAGTTCGCCGGCAGCTCATCACAGTCCACATTTCTGATTATGTATACCGTCTTTCCTCCCCTTCCGCTTGTAACCGCATCAGTGGATGAATCGTCGTAGGTTATCGTATAATATGGCCTGTCCTTCTTGATCTCCCTTGAAAATATAACGCCACTATAGCTGATGTTCGTGATCTGTCTCTGTATGAGCACCTGTTCACCAGACACATCGTCCAGATCACATTTGTATGAATCCAGCACTTCCCTGACAGCCTTTACTACCGCCTCTCCGTCAGAAGGATCCACTCCCAGAATACTCTCATAGTGACCGGCATTCGAAGTGTTGAGTCCGTCTTCATTTGAGGACGAGCTTCTGACCACGATAAACCCTCCGGAAAATTTTTCTGCTATCTCCGCCGCAATTCCATACGGATCGGCATCAAGCTCAGCTCCGGTTACTATCTTCAGCTTTTCCACTCTCGAATATTTCAATTTTCCATACAGGCTCTTAAGAACATCAGCCTTTGAAGAAACCCTGTCTGCCATGTTGCCTCCTTATTAAAAAAAGCTGCACTTAGTGTATACTAAAGTGCAGCTTACATCAATTTCTTTTTATATGTAATTGTACCGTTCTGTGATCTACTTCACTGTGAGAAGGTCGTCCACTGACTTTCTAGGCGGCATCTCCGGTGCAAATGCAGGATAACCCATAGCCACAACTGCGGCAACGGTCTGTCCCTCAGGAATACCAACTATCTCTCCTACCTTTGCGTCGTCAAATATTCCGAGTATTACTGTTCCAACGCCCTTATCGTGAGCGGCAAGACAGAATGTCTGGGTTGCTATACCGGCATCGAACATCTCCCATTCGCTGCCTTTGCTTGTACTGAACTCTCCTGACTTCTCATAGCCACATATTCCGTCCTTCTTAGTGACTATCATGAGCTGCTTCGCTCTGCTGACTGTTTTCTGGTTAAGAGGGAAATCCATAACTCCCTCTGCAGCTATCTTCGCAATGATCTCCGGATTCTCCACAAGTGTATATCTGATAACCTGTGTATTCTTCCATGATGGCGCATATGATGCCAGCTCAACGATTTCTCTGACTGTGTCAACACTCACCATCTCATCCGTAAACTTTCTCACACTTCTTCTGGTCTTGATGCATTCTACTGCGTTCATACAATGTCCTCCTGGTGTAAAATCTTATAATAATCCCTGGATATATAATATCCCGCTCGTGAACTTGTCACCGACGTTATTCACGTAATTCCTGTATTCCTTATAGTCTATATAATACTTCTTTCCCCATGAAGATACAACAAGATATTCTCTTCCTTTTATGGTGCACACTCCTGTAACAGTCACATAATGTGAGTGGACATTCTCCCTGATGGAGCTCTTAAGCTCACCGTCCTTGTCCACATAAAGGCTGATACCCTTCTTGCCAAATGGATTGTATCTGTTAGGTCCTATGGCCAGTATGACCGGCTTATTCTTTCTTATGAGATGTCTTATATCTCTCAACATCGATTCATCGGACTGCATCATCTTCCACTTCGCCTTGAGCCCTATGTCGTTCAGCATGAAATATCTGTTCATCGTATGCTTGAGTGCTATTCCCAGCATGCCCTTGTGCATGAGAAGTATCACGTAGTGCACATAGAAAAATCTCACATACTCAAGATAGTCATGCTTGTTGTATAAGCCTTTGGGCTTGTTAATCTTTCGGATGGCATCTGTCATCATATTCGGGTTCTGCTCAGCAAGATACATGGTGAGGTCTGCCATGGCTATAACACCGCATCCAACCTTCTGCATCTTCTTTGACTTTGACCAGTTCTGATTGCCGCCGTAGCTCACCAGATTCAGATTCTTTATCTTCACATAATCTCTATTAGTTAAATATACATCTTCCATTGTTAGTCCTTTCCAGCGCTGTGTGCGCCATATACCTGAAGTCATATATTAGTCTGCTCGTCTTTGCTACAGATTATATCATGAATCGCACCCCACATCAAGCATTCTTAACTGTGTTAAGTAGTTTTAAAAACTACATTCGTTGTTTTTTGATTTTTTTCACTTTACTTTTTGCCGGTGATTTGTTATAAGATTATATGAGTTGGATAAGTGATCGCGGCTGCATTTTTGCAGGTGAGGAAAGTCCGGGCTTCACAGGGCAGGATGCCGGATAACGTCCGGTGGAGGCGACTCCCAGGCCAGTGCAACAGAAATATACCGCCATATTCGTATGGTAAGGGTGGAAAGGCGAGGTAAGAGCTCACCGCTGCCATGGTAACATGACAGGCTCTGTAAACCCCATCCGAAGCAAGACCAAATATAGCTTCTGCAAAGGAGCTTGTGGAATGATACAGTTGCCCGCTGCATTCCAGGTAGGTTGCTTGAGTTTTATGGTAACATAAATCCTAGATAGATGATCACTCTCGACATAACCCGGCTTACAGTCCAACTCATTCCCTTTCATAGTATTTTTCTTATATTTTGAACAAAAAATACGACACGGAGACATTTGATTTGCCTCTGTGCCGTATTTTTTATGCTACTGGTTATTCTTATTGGTTATTCTATATCCTTGTGTGAACCTTCATCATATCCTGAAGCATCCGCCACCTATAAATTCTCTGAGTATGGAATTGGCAGGTATGCATTCCGTGTCTATGTCGTGGAACATATCTATCAGACGCAGAAGTCTCGCCGCATCCTGGTAATGCTCTGAAGTCTCATCTACCCCGAGCAGCAATGGTCTCGCCTCACGCCGTATGGCGGTATATTCGTACAACAGTCCCGAGTTAAACATCTCATCAGCCTCGCTCTCATATGGGAAGATATATTTCTCCTCTCCCCTTCTGACTGAGCTCCACATGGAAAGTGTCTTCTCCACATCGTTCCCTCTGGTCCTGCTGTCTCTGACTATTCTCCTGAGCAGTCTGCTGTCTATGGTTGAAACCTTTGCCGGCTCGCCGTCCTCACCTTCAACGTACAACTGATTAAGGGGACTTATGTATATCTTGTACTTGTCTTCATCCGCCAGTCCGTATGTCATCTTCGGGTTAAGCGAATGGATTCCTTCCATGATGATAACATCATTTTCACCTATTTTGAGAAGGTCTCCATTATATTCCCTCACTCCGGTCTTGAAGTTGAAAACCGGAAGCTCTATCTCTTCACCGTCCAACAGCATTGTCATATCCCTATTAAGTGTTTCAAGATCCATGGCCTCCAGGCACTCGAAATCATAGTTGCCATTCTCATCCTTCGGATTGTCCTCACGGTTCACAAAATAGTTATCCGCAGCTATCGCATGTGGTCTGAGTCCCATGGCACAAAGCTGGATACTGAGTCTGTGGGAAAGTGTTGTCTTGCCCGCCGAGCTCGGCCCGGATATCAGTATTATCCTGCGCTTCTGTTCGGAGACTTTTCTGGCTATCTCATATATGCAGTTACTCTGCATAGCCTCGCATACCAGTATGAGCTCCAGTCCCTTTCCTGAATCGATCATCTCGTTCAGCCTGTCGACCGAATCGATACCGACTTTCCTCGCCCACTCCTTTGCAGTTGTCTTTAATGATGTTATACTTCTCTGCTCATCACCCATATAAATATCTACTCCATATCCGATATAAGTCTCAATGCCTCTTCCATGCATTCCTTTTCATGCGTGAGCTCGCCGGCACGCCGTCTGGCATTGTCCGTATCCGCCTTCTTCAGTCCTTCAAGGACTTTTCCGGTCGAATCAAGCTTATCCCTCAGATACTCTCCGAGAATCTTGTCATGATTATGTATGAGGTAATATCCGTATTTATAATATACTTCATCCATGGCTGACTTATTACCAAAATCCTGTGCTGTCACATCCACGTTCAGTACAACGTAGTATTTGCCTGCATCTATCAGCATTTTTTCCTCTGTGATCTTCCAGCCCTTCTCTGCGATGTATCTTCTCACATGCTCTGTCTCCGACTGGGGTTGCAGCACGAGCTGGCCGGCTGACTGTACCACATCCATGCCGGCTTCAAGTATATCCGTTATGAGGATTCCTCCCATGCCGGCTATTATGATGGAATCCACCTCACCCGGAGAGATAGTTGCAAGTCCGTTTCCGAGTCTCAGATCAATACGGTCTGTCATATTCCATCTGGCTATATTATCCCTGGCTATAGCACACGGACCGGTTCTAACATCTGATGCTATGACCCGGTCCGATATGCCATTTGCCACAAGGTATATGGACACAAATGCATGGTCGCATCCAATATCACACACTCTGCCGCCGGGCTTTACCATGTCAGCAACAGTCTTCATACGAAGTGACAATTCTATATCTTTCATAATTATTATCCTCGCACCATCCATGCCGGATCGCGCGGTCCTCTCTGCTAGTTATACAGGAAATCCTTGAGCTTTCTGCTTCTGTTAGGATGTCTCAGCTTTCTGAGCGCCTTTGCCTCGATCTGTCTGATACGCTCTCTTGTGACATTGAACTCCTTGCCGACTTCCTCAAGGGTTCTTGGTCTTCCGTCATCCCATCCAAATCTGAGCTTTATAACTCTCTGCTCTCTCTCTGTAAGTGTGCTGACTACCTCGTCGAGCTGCTCGTGCAGCAGTGTCTGGTTTGTCGCCTCAACAGGTGTAGGGATACTCTCATCCTGTATGAAATCTCCAAGATGGCTGTCCTCCTCCTCACCGATAGGAGTCTCCAGTGATACAGGCTCCTGTGCGATCTTCATGATCTCCTGAACTCTCTCCTTTGGAAGTCCCATAACCTCTCCGACTTCCTCTGGAAGCGGCTCTCTGCCGAGCTTCTGAAGCAGATCTCTGCTCACTCTGGTAACCTTGTTGATGGTCTCAACCATATGAACCGGGATTCTTATGGTTCTCGCCTGATCTGCGATGGCCCTTGTGATGGCCTGTCTGATCCACCATGTCGCATATGTTGAGAACTTGTAACCCTTTCTGTAATCAAACTTCTCCACGGCCTTGAGCAGACCGAGGTTACCCTCCTGTATTAGATCGAGGAATAACATTCCACGTCCAACATATCTCTTGGCTATACTTACAACAAGTCTGAGGTTGGACTCAGCAAGCTTCTTCTTTGCCATCTCATCGCCTGCCTCCATTCTCTTGGCAAGCTCTATCTCCTCCTCCGCGCTGAGCAGAGGCACCTTTCCTATATCCTTCAGGTACATCTTGACAGGATCCTGTGTTGTGCTTGATATATCACCTGTATCTGTGAAATCTATCTTCTCAACATCCTCGCCCTCAGCGATCACGTCCTCGTCAAGTGTTGGCTCCTCCTCATCGTCATCTGTTATCTGAAGTATGTCCACACCGTTCTTTTCAAGGAAATTGAAGATCTTCTGCATGGTATCCAGATCAAGGGCAACCTCCTTGAGATCGTTAAAATGCTTGATGAGCTCTGTGTCCTCTATAACGTTCTTCTTGCTGTGAGCTATGTCAAGCAATTCCTGAAGCTTTGTGTTGAACTTTGCGTTGATCGCATCGTCCTCACTCACCTTGATCATATACTTGTCTTCATTTGAATTGATCGCATCCATTGTACTCATATCTTTCCTCCACATAATGTATTGTTTATTTCTTATAAAATAACTTTAAACTTTTCTATCTTTTTCCTGTCCTTGATGAGCTGCTGAACCTTCATCATGTCATTCTCGCTCTCAAGCTGCTTTTTTATGCTGGCAAGCTTTATCTTTTTCACGACCTCGGTTATGGCATTGCCAACCTCCTCCTCGGTCATGTCTATCGCCAGATCTGTCTGGAGCATGCCTGCCACCAGTCTCTGTTCCTCCACATCCTGGAATGTGTTCACCACCACAGCGGGCTCAACCTTGTGCTTCTCCCTGTACTGTGAGTACAGTTTGTCCGCTACGGTCCGGTATATTCCCGGCTCAAAGTCCGCCTCACTCACCACGCCGTCAAGTCTGGCAAACAGCTCCGGCCGGTTCACAAGCCATGTGAGCAGCAGCTTTGCGGTCTTATTATCCTTTGTCTCAGGTCTTCCCGGAGCTCCCGCGCTCTGGTCTCCCGGAAACTCTTCATAGCCCTGCTGTTCCTGGAGTCTGCGGGTCTCCCGCTCCACTATCTCCGGCTTTGCCGTGCCCGCAACACCGTAGGCATGTACCTTCGCGGCAAGGGCATCCTTGTCGATCACATATTTCCTCGCTATGGCATCGACATAATTATTTCTCTCCAGGTCGTCCTCAATATATGCCAGTTCCCTCGCTATCTGGTTCTGGAACTTGGTCAGCTCACCCGGATCGCTCTGGTCATATTCCTCAGAATATATCCTTGCAAGGAACATCATTCCGCTCTCAGCTTTCTTTATCCTCTCCTCAAATGCCTCGCTTCCAAGGTTCTGTATGAACTCATCGGGATCCTTGTACGGTCTCATATTGATGACCCTTGCGCCGACTCCGACCTCCCGGAGAATTGCTATGACCTTCTTCGTCGCTTCCACGCCTGCGCCGTCACTGTCGTACGCCAGATAAACCTCATCGGCATATCTCTTTATTATCCCAGCATGTCCAAATGTAAATGCCGTTCCAAGGGACGCCACGGCATTGTCAAATCCTGCCTGATGCATGGAGATGACATCCATATATCCCTCACAGCATATAAATCCTTTTCTCCTGCTCCGCCTTGCTATGTTCATGGCAAACAGCGTATGGCTCTTGTCGAACACCGCGGTATCACTGGTATTTATATATTTCGGTTTTCCATCGCCCATGACTCGTCCGCCAAATGCGATGACCTTGCCGTTTATATCCAGTATCGGGATCATGGCTCTGTTCCAGAACTTGTCCACACCGCCTTCCTTCTCGCTGATCTCAACAAGTCCCGAGCCCTTCATCTGATCATCTGTATATCCCTTGCTCTTCAGATACCTGTACAGATCATCCCTGTATATATCTGAATATCCAAGCGCAAATTTATTTATCGTCTCATCAGAGAGACCTCTTGTCTCGTGAAAATACTCATAAGCCTTCTCACCATGCTGGCTGTGCTTCAATATATAATGAAAATATGCAGCCGCAGTCTTGTTCATCTCCCTGAGCGTTATCTTATACTGCTCCCTCGACCTCTCCTGGGCGTTCATGGACTTCTCAGGGAGCTGTACTCCAGCCCTCTCCGCAAGCCTCTCCACCGCCTCCGGGAAATTGAGGTTCTCATATTCCATGACAAATGTAAACACGTTGCCACCGACTCCGCAGCCGAAGCAGTGATACATCTGTTTTTCCCTGTTGACCTTAAATGACGGAGTCTTCTCATGGTGGAACGGACAGCACGCCTCATAATTCGCACCCTTCTTCTTAAGGTTTGCGTAGCTTCCGATAACATCCACTATATCATTTCTTGACAAGACTTCATTTATCACGTCATCCGAATAATACAATTCGATTCCTCCTGTTTGTCGGGTATGCTCAGACCTTCCAGGACTTCGGTATATATATACTCTTAAATGTCTCTATCGCATAATTGTCTGTCATACCAGCTATGTAGTCGCACACGACCGTCTTGGGATCCTCTCCCATATATATCATCTCAACACATTCATTTGTCAGCCTGCTGGCGTCCTCAATGAAGTATTCATACAATATCCTCAGCATCTTGTCAGCCTTGAGCTCCTCGCTCTTGGCTATCGGGTTGGTGTAGAGATATCTGAACATGTATGTTCTAAGCTTTCCCAGCGCATCCCCGATCTCCGCCGACATACCGACATAATCCTTGTCCTGACTCGTATTTATTACATCATGTATAAGACAGTTCAGTCTGGTGCGGGTATTCTTTCCAAGAATATCGGTGATATTGGTCGGAAGATCCTCCTCCTTCAATATGTTACCCCTTATCGCATCATCTATGTCATGGTTGACGTATGCTATCTTGTCCGCCAGTCTCACACACTGTCCCTCCAGAGTGTGCGGAGTGCATGATGTCTTATGGTTGAGTATTCCGTCCCTGACCTCCCAGGTGAGATTAAGCCCCTCACCACGGTTCTCAAGACGTTCCACAACCCTTACACTCTGAACATTGTGGCTGAAATTATTGCCCGCGCAGGCCGCAAGTGTCCGCTCACCGACATGCCCAAACGGCGTATGTCCCAGGTCATGTCCCAGCGCTATCGCCTCCGTCAGATCCTCGTTAAGCCTGAGTGATCTGGCTATCGTCCTTGCTATCTGCGACACCTCCAGGGTATGGGTCAGTCTGGTCCTGTAGTGATCATCACCCGGCGACAAAAATACCTGAGTCTTGTGCTTAAGCCTCCTGAACGCCTTGCAGTGGAGTATCCTGTCCCTGTCTCTCTGGTAGACCGTTCTGAGGTCGCACTGCTCCTCCGGTCTGTCACGCCCTGTGGACTGATCGCTGAACGCTGCATATCTGCTGAGCACTTCGTGCTCCCTTTTCTCCTGCTGTTCCCGTATCGTCATAGAATCTCTCCTATCACATGATCAATATTTCTTACCACACATTTTTATTATTCTCCGTTTTTTCTCAAAATCCTTTTTTATTTTTCAAATTTTCTGAGGAAAGAATGACATGATAGTAAGTATAGTGATATACTTATCTAAGATTTTTGAGGTGAATGAAATGTTTGATTTTGAAGAAGAACTTAAGAAGCTCCCCCATGTCCCAGGAGTATATCTCATGCACGATTCGGGGGATCATATTATATATGTAGGAAAAGCCATAGATCTGTACAACAGGGTACACCAATATTTCCAGACCGGCTACAAGAAATCCCCGAAGATCCAGAAGATGGTATCCCATATTGCATGGTTTGAATATATTGTCTGCGGTTCAGAGATCGAGGCTCTCGTCCTCGAGTGCAACCTTATAAAGGAACACAGGCCGCATTACAACACCATGCTCACGGATGACAAGGGTTATCCCTATATCCGCATTACTGTTGAGGAGGATTACCCGCGCATACTGTACAGCCATCAGATGAAAAGGGATCACTCCAAATATTTTGGCCCCTACACCAATTCCAGAGCGGTAAAGGATATTATCGAGCTGCTGAAAAAGCTGTATCACATCAGGAGCTGCAACAAGGTTCTGCCAAGGGATATGGGACTTGAAAGGCCCTGCCTGTACCACCAGATAAAGCAGTGCATGGCACCCTGTCAGGGGTATATCTCCAAGGATGACTACAACAAAAACGTCCAGGATGCCATAAGTTTTCTGAACGGCAACCACGGTCATGTGATCAGGGATCTCGAAAAGCAGATGAAGGAGCTTGCCGAGGATATGGAATTTGAACAGGCCGCCGAGATCAGGGATCTGATAAAGAGCATCCATCACATTGAGTCCACCCAGAGAGTCGGTGACACAAGCGCAGACGACAGGGATGTGATCGCCATGGCCACCGATCTTGGAAATGAGTGTGTCATATCCATATTCTTCATAAGATCCGGCAAGATGATCGGCAGGGAACACTACCACATGAGCGGCGTAAATGCTGAGGCTTACAGCACGATCATGGAGTCTTTTCTCAAGCAATACTACGCTTCCACCCCATATCTGCCAAAGGAGATCATCATCGAGCAACAGATCGAGGACTACAAAGTCATCGAGGAGTATCTGAGTGCCCGCCGGGGAAGTCAGGTACACATCGTTGTTCCCCAGAAGGGAGACAAACAGAAGCTTCTCAAGCTGGCAAAGGACAACGCTTTTCTGGTCATGAACCAGGATGCAGACAAGCTCAAGCGTGAAAAAGAGCGCACTGAGGGTGCCGCAAATGAACTGGCGCAGCTTATCGGAGTTTCATCTGCCAGACGCCTTGAAGCATTTGATATATCACATATAAGTGGCTATCACTCCGTGGCATCCATGGTGGTCTTTGAAAACGGACGAGCCAAGAAGAATGACTATAGAAAGTTCAAGCTCAGGACCATAGACGGGCCGGATGACTACGCAAGCATGAGGGAGGTTCTCACAAGAAGGTTCACAGACGAACGATTTAATATCTACCCGGATGTACTCATGATGGATGGAGGCCGGGGTCAGGTCAATATAGCACTGGAGGTTCTTGACGAGCTTGGCCTTAACATCCCGGTATGCGGAATGGTAAAGGATGACCACCACAGAACGAGAGGACTCTATTACAACAATAAAGAGATAGAATTTCCTGCAAATACACAGGCCTTCAACATGATAACAAGACTTCAGGATGAGGCCCACAGATTTGCAATCGAGTACCACAGAAGTCTCAGAAGCAAATCTCAGATCCACTCAGTCCTGGACGATATTGAGGGTATTGGCCCTGCAAGGAGAAAGGCACTTCTGGCATACTTCAAGGACATAGACAAGATCCGTGCCGCCAGCATTGCTGATCTCGAGATCCCGCAGGGAATGAACAAGACTGCCGCCACTGCGGTGTATAACTTTTTCCACAACGATAAAAAGAAGTAACGAGGATTTTATGATGGAATACAACTTTTTTGCACTTATATCACGTATGAAATATATTGACAGATGGGCACTCATGAGGAATAACCGCGAGGAAAATCTGTGTGAGCACTGCCTGGAGGTGAGCATGATAGCCCATGCACTGGCAACCATCGGAAACGTCCGCTACGGCAAGACTCTGAATGCCGAGAGAGCCGCTCTCATAGGTCTCTATCACGATGCATCGGAGATCATCACCGGCGACATGCCAACACCTGTGAAATACTACAACGACGACATCAAGACCGCCTTCAAGGATGTGGAGGATATCGCATGCCACACACTGCTTGACAAGCTGCCGGGCGATCTCAGACCAGCCTATGAACCGATATTTTTTAAGAATGCTGACGACGAGAATGATGTATATCTCTGGAAGCTCGTCAAGGCGGCTGACAAGCTGTCCGCCCTGATCAAATGCATGGAGGAGACAGGATCGGGAAATACCGAGTTCTCCAGTGCCATGGGTACGATCATGAATTCCGTGTCACAGATGGCTGAGACTTATCCTGAGGTAAACGACTTTGTGTGCGAATTTTTACCGGCATACGGCAAGACACTGGACGACCTTCAGCAGATATAATCTAAAGCAGATATAGAAAAAATAGAAGCCGGAGCTTTTTGCCAGCCCCGGCTTCTATTTTTTATTGATTTTATTGCTGTTTTGTTTTTATTCCTGTTCAACAACTTGTTCTGCATTTTCAACTCTGTTGAATATCTCCATGAACTCCTGGCCTGTTATCGACTCCTTCTCTATCAGATACTGGGCGATGGCATCCAACGCATTCATGTGCTCTGAGAGAAGCTTCTTGGCCTCATCATATGCCTTCTTGAGCTGATTCCTAATCTCCTCATCGACCTTTGCAGCAGTCTTGTCTGAACACTGGAGCACTGCATTTCTGTCAAGATATTTTCCCTGAACAGTCTCAAGCTGCATGAGTCCGAACTTGTCTGACATTCCGTACATGGTTATCATCGCTCTCACTGTCTTGGTCGCCTGCTCTATATCATTTGCCGCGCCGGTGGTCACTGACTCGAATTTCAATTCCTCTGCAGCTCTTCCGCCGAGGGTCGTCACAATGTTCGCCTCAAGCTCAGCCTTGGTCTCCATATACTTCTCTTCCTCAGGCACCTGCCATACATATCCCAGAGAACCCATCGTTCTAGGAACTATTGTTATCCTCTGAACAGGCTCAGTGTGCTTCTGGAGAGCTACCAGAAGAGCATGTCCAACTTCATGATATGCAACGACCTTCTTCTCCTGGTCGCCGAGCAGCTTTCCCTTCTTCTCTTTTCCTGCAAATACAAGCTCCACCGCACCGATGAGATCAGCCTGTGAAACCATGCTCCTGCCGGATCTGACCGCAGTGAGCGCCGCCTCATTTATTATGTTGGCGAGATCTGCTCCAACCGCACCTGCCGTGGCAAGCGCAAGCTCACGGAGATCCACAGTCTCGTCCATCTTGACATTTCTAGAGTGTACCTTCAGCGTGTCTATTCTTCCCTGAAGATCCGGCTTCTCAACTATGACTCTTCTGTCAAATCTTCCCGGTCTCAGGAGTGCCTTGTCAAGTGTCTCCGGCCTGTTGGTAGCCGCCAGTATCACTATTCCCTTGGATGTGTCAAATCCATCCATCTCGGCAAGGAGCTGGTTCAGTGTCTGTTCTCTCTCCGAATCACCGCCCCTCACGCTGTCTCTGCTCTGTCCTATGGCGTCTATCTCGTCTATGAATATTATACAAGGAGCCATCTCTGATGCCTGTTTGAACAGGTCTCTGACTCTTGATGCTCCGACACCCACGTACATCTCCACGAAGCTTGATCCCGACATGGAGAAAAATGGCACGTTTGCCTCTCCGGCAACAGCCTTTGCCAGAAGTGTCTTTCCGGTTCCGGGAGGGCCGACCAGCAGTGCTCCCTTTGGAAGCTTTGCACCTATAGCCATATACTTCTTAGGGTTGTGAAGGAAGTCGACCATCTCAGTCAGGGATTCCTTTGCCTCGTCCTCACCTGCAACATCCGCAAATGTGACTCCGGTCTTCTTCTCCATATATACCTTGGCGTTTGATTTGCCAAAGCCCATCATTCCGCTCCGCCTTGTCACGAGCGAAAGAAACAGATAGAATGCAGCTATCATGACCACATATGAGAGTATCGTTCCGACCATGGCTGAACCGCTCTCGTCTTTGCCCTCGTATGTTGTGGCATACTTCTCATGGGCAGTCTTAAGTCTGTCTGCCAGCTTATCGTCGCTTATCCTCACTGTCACATAGGTGTTCTTATCCAGAGTGCCGTCAGACTCCTTTGAGGTAAATCTGATCTTCTTGGCATATATCTCCGCATTATCCACCTCTCCCGAATCCAGCATCTCCACAAATCCGCTGTACGGGATCTCTTTTTTCGTTCCATTTGTGATCTTGTCATATGCTCTCCAGCACAGCAGTGTCAATATCACCGAGATGACAAGCAGAACCATGACATTCCTGTTTTTGCCTTTGTTGCCATTATTCTTGTTGTCGTCATTCTTGTCGTTTTGTTCTTTGTTGTAATCGTTATTCAACACGTTTCTCCTTTTACTCTGATATGGATATCCCATTTATCCATCTATGACTTTACCGCCTAACAAATTATAAGTCAAGTAAACTGTTTGTATGAAATTGTCTTTATTGACATTACGGGGGCTGGGGGGGTACACTTTTTTACAAATTGACAAATATATTCTATATGGGAGGGCACAATGCCGGGATACATAATACACCTGTGCGAGGGCAGATACATCGCAGATAAACTTCATATTTCAAATGAGTCTCAGCCGGAGCTGCTGAATGATTTCCTGCTGGGCTGCGTTCTTCCAGATGCGGTTACGGACAAAGCCCTGACACATTTCAGGCCGGAATGGCAGAACGATCTCATAACAAAATACCCGGACATCGATCACATATTGTCAGAATATCCAGTGGAAGCTATGACACCTGCCGACCTTGGCATACTTGCCCATCTCATGATGGACGCCGCCTATGTGGAGGAATTCTGGCCGCAATATTTTCAGTTTGAGGCAGGCGATAACACTCCCACCTGTGTGACACGCGACATAGACCATGTCCGAATGCACGAGCTCAGCATGCAGCCGGAGGGAAGGTGCATCCCATTCCGGGATTTCTTCTCAGAACAGTTTTTCTACGGTGATTACAATGTGACAAATTCATTGTTTATCAGGGATTTCTCACCGATCATACCGAAGGTTTCATCACCTGATATGACCATAAAAAAATGTCTATGTTTCTCACAGAGCAGACTGCAGAGTGATCTCGACTCATTCACCTCCATAGACACCGATGTAGGCAATAATACAACGAATGTATTTCCATATAAAGCACTTAAGGACTTTATCATCTCTCAGGCGGACAGATTCCTCCGCCTCACAGATAACAAAAAAGCATCCACCAGATAAGCCTGTTTCCAGGCTCACCCGGTTGGATGCTTTTTATTGTTTTATTTCCGGCTTTCTTTATCTAACCGTCAGTCACTATTTGACAACGATCTTCTTTACTGTCGAGTATGAACTCTTATATGTTGTCTTGCCTGACTTGTTAAATGCACGTACCTTGAAGTAATATGTCTTGCCTTTCTTCAGGCCCTTCTTGGTATACGAAGTCGTACCTGCCTTTCTTATGGTTGCAACAGCCTTATACGTGCCTCTCTTTGATGTTGACATGTATACGATGTAACCTGTCGCTCCCTTGGCTCTCTTCCATGCTATTTTCGCCTGCTTGACTCCAGCCTTCGCTGATACAACAGGTGTTGCAGGAAGTGTAAATCCTGATACATATGTTCCGGCATTCTCTACGATCGCCTTTCCATCCTTCTTGTATGCCACAACTCTGTACTTATACGTTGTTCCGGCACTGAGCTTTGAGCTTACAAATACGACCTTTGACTTGCTTGTGATGGTCTTGATCTTGACTGCTCTGTTGCCGCTGTATCTGTAAACTATGTATCCATCAGCATTGTTTACCTTGCTCCATTTCATCGTTATCGATGCATTGCTTCTGGCACTGATCTTAAGATTCTTGACTGCTGATGGCGTTGTCATGATCCTTGCCGTAGCATCCTCACCAACGAGCTCTTTGCTGCCGACCTTCTTGTATGCAACTACCTTGAATGTGTAAGCTGTACTTCCGGTCAGACCATTTGCATTATAAGCTGGCTTTGATGTTGAACCAAGGTATTTGTAATTATCCTTTGATACAAGTCTGTATACCTTGTAGCCTGTAGCTCCCTTAACTGTATTCCACTTGAGCGCTATTGACTTCTCAGCCCTGCTGCTGAATGAAATACCTGAAACCTTAGCTGGCTTTGTGGCTGCACTGATGACTGTCTTCTCGCTGTACAGTGTCTTGCCTGACGACTTCACATATGCTGATACCGCGAACTTGTAATCAGTTCCCGCTGCCAGACCTGTGATATTGCTGCTTGTGCCAGTCACTGTTGCAACCTTCACATATGTCTTCTTACCTGTATCATATCTGTACACCTCATATCCCTGGGCGTATGCACTGCTGCTCCATGAGAGCTTCAGTGATGTTGTTGTCTCACCGCTTGCCGCAAGGTTCTTCACCTTTGCAGGAAGGATGTTGAATGTAACCTTCTTTGTTCCGTAGAAGTTGTTAAGTCCTGTGATCGTTACACCTGCAACACCCGGCTTAACGTTGTTGCTGTACTCAACCGTGTACTCCTTTGGATTTATCACTGTACTGCCGATCTTAACTGTAACCGCCGGCTTGATCGCTGATCCTGTGTAGGTCTTGTCTGCTATCACTGATACGGTCGCCTTTGATATGTCAAATGCCTTGATCCTGAACTGCTTTGTAACGCTTCCCTTGTAGTCGCCCATGAACTTCACAGTGACTGAAGCCTTACTTGTTCTCGTCATGGTGATTCCGCTGTTGTTCTGGTATGTGATCGTGTAATCTCTGCCTTCCTTCAGCACGTTTGTTCCCCATGTTATTGTGACATTATCAAACTTAAATGCTGTGCCCTTGTATATAACCTCGGACTCAATTCCGTTTATAACAGCCGTGTTGCTTATATCTGCCTTGCTTATCACAAAGCTCTTCTTTACAGAATCTGTGTAGTTGCCTGCACCTGTTATTGTTACGACCGCCGTTCCTACATGAACATTGTTCTCGTACTTCACAGTATAGTCCGTTCCCTGGCTGAGCTTATGTCCATCCAGTTCAACTTCAATATCCTGTGTTATGGCATTACCAGTAAATACCTTTCCTGTAATACCCTTGATCTCAGCTCCTGCGATACTCTTCTTTGTAATTGCAAAGTATCTTGTAACTGAATCCTTATAGTTGCCCTTACCGGTCACAACCACCTTTGCGCGTCCTGTGACATCTGTGTTCATATCGAAGCTGAGTATGTAGTCAACTCCCTCTGTCAGTTCCACATCACCATTCTTTACCTTTACAACAGGTATGAGCTGGTTTCCTGTGTACTCGATCGATGTGCTGCACTCAACTGTACAGTTCTTGATACTTCTTGCTGTTATCTCAAATGTACCTGTTGTCTCTCCGGTGTAGTTGCCCTTTCCTGTTATGCTTACCTCTGCGGTTCCGACCTCAGTGTTGTTACTGTAAGCCACTGTGTAATCCGCTGCTGATAACACAACACCGTTGACTGTCACTGTAACGGCTGGAGTTACCGGCTTTCCTGTGTATTCCGTATCCTCTGCCACAACCACTGCATTATCGATTGATGCCGCTGTTATGGCAAATGTTGCTGTCACACTTCCTGTGTAGTTAGACTGGCTTCCTGCTGTAGCTGTAACCGTTGCTGTTCCAACGTTTACATTTGAAGTATATCTCACTATGAAGCCCGCGATCTCTTCATCGTCAAGCACAAATGCTCCGTCACTGCTGTTAATAGCTGTAACTGATGGAGTGAGTGCCTTTCCGGTGTATGTCATGCTGCTCTTTGAAAGCTCTGCCACATAACCTGTTACGTCTCTCTTGACGATCTCGAAAGTTGCCGTCTTAGAACTTACGTAATCTCCATATCCTGTGATCGTCACTGTGGCAGTTCCAACATTACAGTTATTGATGTATGAAACCTTGTAATCAGTTCCCTGTACAAGCGTCTTGCCACCGTATGTAACATTTACCGCAGGTGTGATATTATTCTTTGCAAACTCCTGATCAGGTATTGCACTGATCTTTGCTCCGCTTATATTTACAGGATCCTTTGTAATGGTAAATTCTTTCTCCACAGTTCCTGTGTAGCTTCCCTTACCTGTTACTGTTGCCTTTGCCGGCTGTCCGCCTGCTGTAGGCTCAATATTATTGCTGTACTCGATCTCGTAGTCGACACCCTCTACAAGCACCAGATCTCCATATGTAATTGTGAGCTCCGGCTCGATCTTCTTGCCTGTGTAAATCTGACCCTCGATCTCGCTCACATGGCAGTCTGCAAGGTTTCTTCTTGTTATAGCAAAGTATCTGGTAACACTTCCTGTGTAGTTGCCAATACCTGTGATGATAACACTTGCCTTGTCCGTCACGTTCTTGTTTCCACTGTATGATACAGTGTAGTCTCTTCCTGCCACAAGTACATCGTCGCCATATGTTACCTTAAGTCCGGCAAATGTTATGGCCTTTCCTGTGTAGGTTACACTGTCTCTTATACCTGTTATCTCTGCATCTGCAATATCAGCACCGCCAATAGCAAACAGCTTGCTGGCAGTTCCTGAATAATTGCCATTTCCTGTTATCACCGCAACTGCTGCCGTTGTCACCTCGACATTGTTCTTGTAGCTTACGGTGTAATCCCTGCCTGCCACAAGCTCTCTCTGTCCGTCAACAATCGTGAGCTTTGGTGTAACCGCATTACCGGTATAATTCTGTCTGTCGATGTCCTTTATCTCTGCAAGAGATATGTCTCTGGCTGCGATATCGAATTCCTCAACCGCCGTTCCAGTGTAGTTGCCTATACCTGTGATGGTAACGCCTGCCTTATCTGTGTCTGTTGTGACATTCACATTGTCACTGTATGAAACTGTAAAGTCTCTGTCCTCCACAAGAGCTGTTCCGCCAAGTGAAACTGTAACTGCAGGTGTAAGTGGATCTCCTGTGTATCTTGCCGATGCCACCGTAATGTCTGCATCTGCAAGATTTCTGGCACTTATCTTAAATCTTGCTGTGGTGCTTCCACTGTAGTTACCCATACCTGTGATGGTGAGCACTGCACTGTCTGTCACGTTCACATTGTTGCTGTAGTCTGCTCTGTAGTCGCGTCCCTCAACAAGTGTCCTGCCTCCAAGTGTAACTGTGTGATCCGGAGTTACAGCTTCACCCGTATAAACTCCGTTTCCAACCTTTACTGAAGCATTGTCGACAGAAGCACCTACTATTGCAAATGTCTTGCTGACACTTCCTGTGAAACCTTCACCCTCAAGTGCCTTTATAGTAACCTTACCTGTTCCAACATTTGTATTTGACGAGTAGCTGATCTCAAGGTTGTCAAAATCAGTAACTGTCACTGTCTTTCCTGCTCTCTTCACTGTAAATGAATTGATCACAGGTTTTACTGCTGTTCCTGTATACATATACTCGGATGCATCAAGAGCTATCTGTCCATCACTTATATCGACCGGATTGATGTTAAACTTAGCCGATAAAGATCCGGTATTTGAATTGATACCTCTAACTGTTACGGTTGCCACACCCTCATCGATGTTGTCCACATATACGAGTGCGTAATCCTCGCCGTATACAAGTGTCTTTCCACCAAATGTAACTGTCACATCCGGTGTGAGCGGCTGGCCGAAGTTGTAAAGCTGATCACTGATCTTGCTTATCACAGCCTTGGATATATCCACAAGATTCTTAGATATCGTGAAGTTCACTGTTATGCTTCCTGTGTAGTTACCAGATCCTGTGATCTTGATCTCAGCCTTCGAGCTGGCCGTTGTCTCATTTGTGTTGTTGCTGTACTCTGTCTTGTAATCTGTTCCAGACACGAGAACCTGTGCTCCGTCTCTCACTGTGACCTCAGGTGTTACAGCCTTTCCTGTGTATACCTGTCCGCCAATCGCATCGACGCTGCACTTGCTTATGTCCTTAGCTGTGATCTTGAATGTTCTGCTCAGCTCTCCGCTGTAATTGCCGATACCTGTTATCACAACCTCCGCACTGTCTGTCACGTTTACATTGTTCTTATACTCTACTGTGTAATCCTCATCCTCGGACAGTTTCTTTCCGCCCAGTGTCACAACGATCTCGCCAAATGTTATGGCCTTTCCTGTGTATTCTGTGCCGGCTGGTATACCTGATACCTCTGCGTCCTCAAGAGTGAGACTCTTTATACTGAAGATCTTCTCTACAGTTCCCTTGTAATTGCCCTTACCGGTTACGATAAGCTTGGCTGAATCTGAAACCTCTATGTTGTTCTCATATGTCACAGTGTAGTCCGTTCCTGCAACAAGCTGTACTCCATCGAGTGTCACCTTTGCATCCGGTCTGATCTCACTGCCGCTGTACATCTGATCCGGTATATCACTGATCTTCGCCTCATCGATCACCTTTGGCTCAACGTCGAATGTAGCAGTCACAGTGCCCTGATAGTTTCCTGTTCCCTTGACGGTCACAGTCGCCTTTGACTTTGCTGTCGTAGCGTTTACATTGTTGCTGTAAGAAACAACATAATCAATGTCTGCATTTAATATCTCATCATCGAGAGTTACTGTCACAGCCGGTGTAAGTGGCTTTCCAGTGTAAACTGATGACTGGACATTCACATCTGCCTTGCTCAGATCTTTTGCAGTTATCGCAAAGTATGCGACAACTGTTCCCTTGTAGTTTCCTGTACCGGTCACTGTGAGGATGGCTGCTGTTCCAACATTTACATTGTTGCTGAACACCGCATTGAAATCTGTTCCCGCAGTGAGTTTCTTGCCATCAAGTGTCACTGTATATGCAGGCTTTACTGCACTTCCTGTGTACACATTGTCTTCCACATCAACTACAGCCTGTGCGATATCCACCTCTGTGATCTCAAACTTCTTTGTCACAGATCCTGTAAATCCGCTTCCCTTTGCCGCCTTTATAACCGCACCAGCAGTTCCGACATTTGTATTGTCCGTGTATGTCACATCAAATGCTGTCATAGATGTCACTGCTGTCGCCTTGCCATCCCTGCTTACTGTTATCATCTTAACTGCAGGTCTGATCTCTGATCCCGTGTACTCAAATGAGTCATTCTCAAGTACAACCTCAGCAGTTGTTATGTCTACTGGCTTTATGGCAAATGTTGTGCTCACCGAGCCTGTGTTCTTGTTGATACCATTTGCCTGTATCGTCGCCGTACCTTCATTGATATTGTCGATGTATACAAGCTCGTAGTCCACATCCTGTGTCAGTGTCTTGCCGCCATATGTAAGTGTAACCTCTGGTCTTATGGCATTTCCAAAGTTGTAATACTGGTCATCGACCTTGCTCATTACTGCCTTTGATATATCCACAACCTCCTGTGCGATGGTGAATACCGCACTGTTGCTGCCTCTGTAGTTGCCCTTACCTGTTATGGTGACCTCAGCACTGTCTGTCACCTCTGTGTTGTTGCTGTAAGTAATGTCATAATCCTTTCCGGCCTCCAGTATCCTTGCGCCATCTCTGACTGTGATCTCAGGCTCAACCGCCTTACCTGTGTATATCTGTCCGCCGATCGGATCAATGCTGCATCTGCCGATATTCTTAGCTGTTATGGCAAATGCTGTTCTAACCTGTCCGCCGTAGTTTCCTGCTCCCTTTATGATCACGTATGCAGGATTCTTCTCATCCGTAACATTCAGGTTGTTCTCATAGCTTACTGTGTAGTCCGTTCCGTTCACAAGTGTCCTGCCGTTTACTACAACTGCTATATCTGCAAATTCAATGGCATCTCCTGTAAATACTACCGCATCCTGGATTCCACTTATCTCTGCATTGTCTATGCTGTATGCCTTTATAGCAAATGTTCTGGTTACTGATCCCTTGTAGTTTCCTCTACCTGAGATAATAGCGCTGGCCTTGTCTGTAACCGAATCGTTGTTCTCGTATGCCACTGTGTAATCAGTGCCCTCTGAGAGAACATTATCGCCATTTACAATTCTCAGTTCAGGTTTTACTGCCTGACCGCCGTATGTCTGATCTGGTATCTCCGGTATGTCAAGCTTTGATATATCCATAGGAGTTATAGAGAACTCTCCCTGGACTGTTCCTGTGTAGTTGCCTGTTCCTGTCACTGTCACAACAGCCTTTGCTGTGTCAGATGTGACATTCACATTGTCGCTGTAGCTGAGCTTATAGTCAGTTCCCTGAACAAGAGTCTTTCCATCAAGGACTACACTGACTGTTGTCGTAACTGCGCTTCCTGTGTATTCAGCATCATCGGCCTTTACTTCAGCCTGTGATATCCTCTTAGGAGTTATGCTGAACTTCTGTGAGAGCTTTCCGGTGTAATTTCCGGTTCCCTCTATAGTAACCAGTGCATTGTCAGTAACATTCACATTGCCTGAAACTGTTACCTTGTAGTCAACGCCCTCTGCAAGAGTCTTTCCTCCGAGAACTACTCTGCATACAGGAGTGATCGCGCTTCCCGTATATACTGCACTGTCAACGCTGACCTCTGCCTGCTCTATTGAAGCTGCAACGATCCTGAAGGATGTGCTTGTGCTTCCTGTATAGCTCTGGCCTTCGCCTGCGGCGATCTTAACTGTAGCCGTACCGACATTTACATTGTCTGTACATGTAATCTCAAATCCTGCGAGATCTGTGAGTACCTTCTTAACTCCATTTCTTGTGACTGTTATCGATTCTACATCTGCTGTTACCGCATCTCCTGTGAAACCATATGAATCCTTCACAAGCGCGATCTCTGCAGTTGTTATATCTATAGGAAGGATCTTGAATGTCTTACTTACCTCGCCCTTATTCTGGTCGATTCCCTTCACTGTAGCTGTAGCCGTACCGGCCTCAATGTTATCAGTGTAGGTTACGCTGTAATCAACATTCTCTGTAAGCTTTCTTCCTCCAAGATTTACACTGAGTGCAGGTGTGAGCTCCCCACCGAAGTTGTAATACTGATCTGCGATATCACTTATCACCGCATTTGAAATGTCGAGCACTTCCTTTGCGATGGTGAACTCTGCTGTAAGCTGTCCGGTGTAGTTGCCCTTACCTTCTATAACTGCCTTGGCATTCTTGCCCACCTCTATGTTGTCACTGTAAGATACCGTGTAGTCTCTTCCATTTTCGAGTACCTTTGATCCATCTCTTACTGTAACATCAGGGGTGATCTCCCTGCCTGTATATGTCTGTCCTCCGATGGCATCGACCTTGCACTTCTCAAGACTTCTTGGGGTTATGCTGAAGGCTGTTCTTATCTGTCCACCGTAGTTGTCGTTACCCTTTATGATAACGTATGCCATGCTGTCCTCAGTGGTTGCATTGACATTGTTCTCATAACTTACTGTGTAATCTGTTCCATATACAAGTGTCTTTCCATTCATCACAACCATGATGTCCTTGAATGTGATGCTGTCACCTGTATATTCTGCACTCTCAGGTATTCCTGTCACAACCGCCGGTGCTATGCTTGCTCCGCATATCTCAAACAGCTTTGTAACGGTTCCCTGATAGTTGCCCTTACCTTTGACTACTGCTCTCGCCTCTGTAGTCTTGTCTGTATTGTTGCTGTATGTTACATCGTAATCTCTTCCCGCAACAAGAACTGTGTCTCCGTTTCTTACGACCACAACTGGCTCTATCGCCTCGCCAGTGTATTCCTGAGCATCAATGCTGTCAACATCGGCTGCTGTAAGAGTCTTTGCCGTGATGTCAAAGTAAACTGTGAGCTTTCCTGTGTAGTTGCCCATGGCCTTGATGATCGCTGATGCCTTCTTCTCAGCCATTGTGACATCTATGTTGTCTGCGTATGTAACTGTGTAGTCCTCACCCTTGGTCAGAGTCTTGCCTCCAACCTCAAGAACCACATCAGGTGTCAGCGCAGATCCTATATATACCTGAGCCGGTATGCTGCATTTTCCGCCGTCTATGCTCTTTGCACTGATCTCAAATGTCTGGCTCAGTACGCCCTCATAGTTACCGCATCCGGTGATCTTTAACAGAGCGTCCTCTCCTGCCTCTACATTGTTTTCAGCCGATACCGTGTAATCCACGCCTGCTGTCAGCACCTTATCTCCCAGAGTTACCTTTACATCCGGTATAACCTCTGATCCGGTGTACTCAGCATCTGCCACGCTCACGACCGCACCGCTTATGCTCTTTCTTGTGATAGTAAATGTAGTTGATGCAGTTCCGGTGTAGTTCGTATCCTTTCCTGCACTTACAGTAACCTTTGCCGTTCCGGCATCTGTGTTGTCACTGTATTCCACAGTGAATGATGAGAGATCTGTGATACTCTCTGTCACATCACCATTTGGAACGCCAAGTCTTGTCACCGCAGGTGTGATTGCCTCACCTGTGTAGGTGAATGATGTTCCCCTGAGAACTACTGACGCCTTTGATATATCTGCCGGCTTTATGACAAATGTCTTTGTAACCGACTTGTTGTAATCACCTGTACCTATGATCTTTACAGTTGCGGTTCCCGCATCAATATTATCGGCATAAGTCACTGTATAGTCGGTGTTAAGTGTGAGTGCCTTTCCTCCAAAGCTTACCTTGACTTCAGGGGTTATGGCCTGTCCGAACGCATATGTCTGATCCGGAATAGCCTCTATCTCAGCCTTTGATATATCTGTAAATACTCTTCCTATAACGAATTCCTTCGTTACCTTTCCTGTGTAGTTGCCCTTTCCTGTGATTATAGCCTTAGCCTTTGTTGTCTCTGTAGTCTCATTTGTATTCGACTCATATGTGACATCATAGTCAACGCCGCTCACAAGAAGAACATTGCCATTTCTGATCGTTACTTCCGGCTCTATGGCCTTTCCTGTGTATATCTGGCTTTCGATCTCCTCGACATCACATTCCCTGAGATCCTTTGCCGTGATCACAAAGTGTACATCCTTACTTCCGGTGTAATTGCCTGTACCTGTTACTGTAAAGTATGTACCATCCTCTGTTGTGACTACCTTGTTGCCTGTGTATGTGATCCTGTAATCAGTTCCCTCTGTGAGGATCTCGCTTCCATCAGCAACTATAATACCTGCAAATGTCACATCAGCACCTGTGTAAGCCACAGACTCACTGTATCCGCTGATGGTGACACCTGTGAGTGACTTAGGTACTATCGCAAATGTTGTTCTGAGGATTCCTGTATAGTTGCCCTTTCCTGTGATAACTACCTGTGCAGGTGCATCCTTTGTCGTAACATCTGTGTTTCCTGTGTATTCAGCCTCATAGTCAACACCGGCTTTCAGTGTTGTTCCATCGGCCAAGCTTACTGTCACTGCCGGAGTGATAGGACTTCCGGTATATGTCTGATCACTGATCTTAGACACAACTTCACTTGATATGTCTGCTGCAGCTATTCTGAAGGTCTTTGTGATAGTGTCTTTATAATTGCCGGTTCCCTTTACTATAACGTTTGCCGTGCCGACATTGACGTTCTTCTCATAGGTAACTGTGTAATCCACACCGTTTGTCAGAAGCTTGTCTCCAAGTGTTACTTCCACATCAGGAGTGAGCTCCTTACCTGTGTAGATCTGATCTGCGACTTCCACATCGGCATCAGTGATCGTTCTCTCTGTTATAGCAAACTCTGCACTGACGCTTCCCTTATAATTGCCACTTCCTGTGATCTTTACAGTACCCTTGCCTACGTTTGTGTTACTGCTGTAGCTCAGAGTGTAATCCCTGCCCTCTGTCAGAACCACTGTACCAAGTGTTACCCTGACAGCCGGGGTAAGAGGTGTTCCCTGATATACCGCATCGTCTACCTCAACTGCTGCGCCTGACAGATCTGCCTCTGTTATGGCAAACTCACCTGTCACGCTGCCCTTGTAGTTGGTGTTGCTCTTTGCTGATACGCTGATGGACGCTGTTCCTACATTGACATTGCTGCCAAAGCTTATGTCGAAGCTGTCCATATCAGTTATCATCACATCTCCAAGCTCTATGCCTGTAACCTCAGGCTTCTGGCTCTTTCCTGTGTACACAAAGCTTTCCTGATCTATAACCACACGGCCTGCTGATATGTCCGCAGGGTTGATGGTGAAGCTTACTCTCTTTGTCTTGGAGTAATACTTTGTTCCGGTTATGATCACATATGCTGTTCCAGCATTTATATTGTTCTCATATGTTAAGGTGTAATCTGTATTCTCTTTCAGTGTAATTCCGTTATACATAACAGTGACTGAAGGAGTTACAGCCTTGCCAAATGCATATGTCTGCGCCAGTATAGCCGACACTGTAGCACCGCTTATATCCACAACGCTTCTTGTTATCGAGAAGTAGATAACTGCAGTTCCTGTATAGTTGCCAATACCGGTGATCTCTGCCTTCGCCTCGTCCGTCTCGTCTATATTGTTGCTGTATGTAACTTCATAATCTGTTCCAGCCTTCAGAGTAACGCTGCCATTCTTTATGGTGAGCGCCGGCTCTATGGCCTTACCTGTCCAGGTCTGTCCTTGGATCGGGCTGATGTCGCAATTTGCTATATCTGCCTTTGTTATCTTGAAGGCTGCAGTCTTCTCACCGCTGTAATTGCCTGCTCCGATGAATCTGATAGTCGCTGTTCCGATCTCCTGATTATCAGTGTACTCAACTACGTAGTCCTGATTCTCTACAAGCTTTGTATCTCCAAGTGTGAGCTCATATCCTGTGAGGACTATGCTCTCACCGGTATACTCTACACTCTCAGGTATTCCTGTTATGACTGCATCTGCAAAGTCTGCCTTTGTTATCTCAAACTCAGCCACACACTGACCTGTGTAATTTCCACGGCCTGTGATAGTTGCCTTTGCCTTTCTTGAGTCTGTTGTAACACTTACATTGTCGCTGTATGTGACGTCATAATCACTGCCCTCTGTCAGAACTATCTCTCCGTTCTTGACTGTAACCTTTGGACTGTGGGCTGTTCCGTCGTATACAACAGACGTTATAGGTGATACCACGCACTTGCTTATATCCATTGCGGATATGGTGAATGTCTCTGATGCTGTTCCTGTATAATTGTGCTTACCTGTTATCGTCACTGTGGCTGTACCCTTATCGGTATTTCCACTGTAGTCAACATCATACTCGGTGTCTGCGATCTGCTTTCCACCTAATGTAACTGTTATCTCCGGTGTAAGCGGAGCTCCAGTATACACCTGATCTGCAACAGTTATCTTTGCTGCACTTATGGATCTTGCTGCGATCTTGAAGGTCGTCTTAACTGTTCCGGCATAGTTTACCATACCCTTTACAGTAACCATTGCTGTTCCGGCATCGGTATTGTCAGCATATCCCACTGTGTAATCTGTTCCTTCTATAAGCTTTGTCTGTCCCAGATATACCGTCACTGCCGGTTTGAGCTCAGCACCTGTGTATGTCTGATCTGCAACCGTAAGCTGGGCATCTGTGATGTCTGCCGCAGTGATCGCGAACTTGCCTGTAACTGTTCCCTTATAGTTTGAACTGCTTCTGGCTGTGAGAACTATCTCTCCACTTCCAACATTTATATTGTTGCTGTATGTCACGTCAAAATCTGTGCCAGGCTCTATGCTGCCGCCAGCCAGAGTGATTCCTGTCACTACAGGCTTGATCTCGCTTCCAGTATATCCATAAGCATCCTTCTCAAGCTCAAGGACTCCTCCTGTCACATCGAGCTGTTCGATAGTAAATGATGTCTCTACGACTCCATGATACTCTCCGGCTCCTGTCACGATTATGTATGCCTTTCCGGCATTCACATTGCTCTGATAGCTTACTGTATACGCATCCTCTGGAAGCACCTCTCCATCCAGTGTAACTGATACAGCCGGTGTGATCTGCTTGCCATAGTTATATACAAATGGTCCCTTGTCTGTTATCGAGATGACCGCAGGTGTTATATCTATAACTCTCTCTGCTATCATAAATGTCTTCTGTACAGATCCGGTGTAGTTGCCCTTTCCTGTGACAACCGCCTTTGCCGGCTTGTCTGCTGTTGACACCTCAATATTGCCGCTGTATACGACATCATAATCCGTGCCCTTCACAAGAGTTCTGCTGCCATCCTTGACTGTTATATCAGGTGTAAGTGCCTTTCCTGTGTAGGTCTGTCCCGGAATATCGCTGACTGTACAATCCTCTATGCTCTTTGCTGTGATAGTGAATGTCCAGCTTGCTTTTCCTGTATAATTACCCTTTGCTCTGAAGATGATATTCGCCTTGCTGCTGGCAGTAGATACATTCAGATTGCTGACATATTCAGTCTCGTAGTCCACACCATTTACAAGCTTAACACCGTCCACCGTGAGCACAGCCTGATCAAATGTAATAGCCTTTCCTGTGTATACGACTGAACTCTCCACGCCGTCTATCTCTGCATCTGTTATATCCTTCTGTCCAATTGTAAATTCTACACGTCTTGTTGTACTGCTGTCATAGTTACCCTTACCTCTGACTATAACTGCAGCCTTTGAATCTGTGGTCGATGCATTGACATTATTCTCATAGTCGACAGTGTAATCTGTTCCCTCTGTGAGAACCGCATCTCCATCCTTAACTGTTATATCCTGTGTTATCTCAGATCCGGTGTATGTCTTATCTGCCACACCTGCAACCGTAATGCCCTCAGCATTTATACTTCTCGCATTTATGACAAATGTGCCGTCAAGCTCTCCGGTATAGTTGCCCTTACCTTTGATCTTGAATTTACCGGTTCCTGCATTTGTAACTTCGCCTTCTACATACTCTGCTGTATAATCCTGGCCCTCCACAAGTGTCTCGTCTCCAAGTACGACTGTGATCTTCGTGGTGAGCGGCTTACCTGTATAGCTCTGTGCCTGAGCACTTACCTTTGCTCCCGTGAGCGACTTCGCACCGATAGTAAAGAGAAGCTTTACCTCTCCTGTATAGTTACCTGTACCTGTCACCATCACGCTTGCCTTATCGGAACACTCCACATTGCTGTCGTAGCTGAGTGTATAGTCGACATCCTTCTTGAGAATGACATTTCCACTTCTGACAACCGGCTCAGGAGTTATCTCAGATCCGGTATAGCAGAACTCTGTCGGCTCAAGGCTTGCCCAGCTCTCCTCTATCTTCGCTGCAGTTATTGTCGTTGCGATATCAAAGCTTCCTGTAAAGTTACAGTCAGCCTTTGCAGTAACTGTTATTGTTCCTGTTCCAACATTTATCAGGTTCTTCTGTGTTACAGTGAAATCTGACATGTCCGTCACAGTGTACTTCTTGCCATCAACTGTGATGTCAAAGCTCTCCACTGTAAATGTCGTTCCAGCCGGTGTGTACACCGCTGAATAAGTCTTAGATGCCACTGCCTTTGCAATAGACAATGGAAGTATCTTGAATGTCTTCTCGACAGTTCCTGAATATCCCTGTACGGCGATACCTGTAACTGTCATTGTCGCAGTTCCGACATTCACATTGTTTGTATAAGTTACCGTATAGCAATCAGCGTCAAGCTTCACGCCATCCACTGTGACTGTTGCAGCCGGCTCTATCTTATCTCCCATGTGGTATGTCTGATCTGCTATATCAGCAACAGCCGCATCTGTTATCTTGACGATCTTCTTGGCAATATCAAATGTTGCCTTCACAGATCCCTTATAGTTGCCTGTTCCACTTATATCAGCAACAGCCTTTGACTCGGTTGTTGTGACATTGATATTGCTGCTGTATGCAACGGTATAATCCGTTCCCTTTACAAGAGTGTTTGCACCGTCAGTGACAGTCACTTCAGGCTCAACAGCCTTTCCTGTATAGATCTGTGCGCTGATCGGCTGAACTGTGCAATCTGCTATATCCTTCTGCTCGATCACGAACTGAACTGTCTTCTCACCGGTGTAATTGCCCTTACCTGTGATCAGTATCTCTGCCTTGCGGTCAGTTGGGGTAGCATTTCTGTTATTTGTATATTTCACTGTGTAGTCAGCAGCAGTGAGCTTTCTGCCCGACACTGTAACTGCCAGTCCTGCAAATGTTATATCTGCGCCAGTGTATACCACACTATCCTCAACGCCTGTTACAACTGCCTTGCTCACTGATGCAGGAACAATATTGAACTCGATCTTCTTTGTTCCGCTGTATACGCCCTTACCGGTTATGATTATCGACGCCTTAGCTGAAGCCGTGCTGACATTCTCATTATTATCATATGAAGATACAACATAGTCCTCACCCTCAACAAGCTCGGTGCCATCGTAGCTGACTGTTATATCCGGTGTTATCGCTGAGCCTGTGTATGTCTGGTCAGCTATATCAGCCACATCGGCTCCGGCAATATCTATAGCCTTTATCTCGAAGCTTCCTGTAGCGGTTCCATCGAAATTGCCATCCTCCAGAGCTGTTACCGTGATCTTAGCTGTACCAACATTGATATTGTTGGCATACTCAACGCTATAACTTCCTGAAGGCACTGCCATTCCGTCCTTGCATGTAACTGTCACCGCAGGAGTCTGTGCCTTACCTGTGTATGTCACACTTGAAGCTGAAACTGCTGCACCTGTAATACTCTTCTTATATATTACAAATTTCTGTGTGAGCTCTCCTGTATAGCTGCTGTCCGCCTTTGGAGTGATGGTCACACTTCCATTTCCAACATTTGTATTCTCACCGTATGTGACATTGAAATCATCAAATGATGTTATTCTGTTGACGGTTCCAACCTTCACAGCCACAAGTGATGGCTTGATCGCAGAACCGCTATATTCAAATGAATCGCCTGATATGATCAGTGTATCACCTGATATATCGTACTTGGTGATCTTGAACGTGTATTCCTTTGTTCCCTTGTACTTGCCCACACCTGTTATGACAAGTGTTGCGGTACCGACCTCATAGTTGTCCTTGAAGGTATATGTATAGTCACCATTTGATCCGGCTGTCATCTCCTCGCCGTCATAGCTCAGAGTAAAGCTTGGTCTGACCGCCATGCCAAAGTTGTATGACTGATCCTCAAGTCCCGTCAAAGTGATCTTGTCACTTGTGCTTATGTCTATAAATTCCTTAGTAATATTGAAGTATTTGATGATCTGACCTGTGTAATGATCACCACAGCCTGTTATGGTCACTGAAGCTTTTCCAGCATCCGTGTTGTCTGCATACTCTACTGTGTAATCCTCATTCTCAACAAGCTTGATCTCACCGTTGTATATATTGATCTCAGGTGTTATAGCTGAGCCTGTCCACAACTGATCCGCTATAGCGTCCATCTGACAGTTATACACGTCTCTCTTTTCTATCTCAAAACGTATAACCCTCTGTCCTGTGTAATTTCCTATACCGGTTACAGTGATCGAAGCCTTCTCTCCCGAACCTGTTACCTCTATATTATTCGCATACTCAACAGTATAGTCCTTGTCTCTCTCCAGCTTGATAATTTCACCATTAACGTATCTGGTTACATTTATCACCGGTTCGATGGCCATACCTGTGTACATCTGTGACTGATCGGCCTGGGTTATTCCCATTCCGCTTGAAGATGAAATGATGGAAACAGGTGTTATCTTGAAGTACTTGACAACCTCGCCTGTATAATTATCATTTGCAGCCTTTATTACGACCTTAGCCTCATCGGTCACATCCGTGTTATTGCTGTACTCTACTGTATAGTCTACATCCTGCTCCAGCTCCACACTGCCATTCTTGATGGTAACTGCCGGCTCTAATGCCTCTCCTGTGTACTGGCTGTCGGATATATCTTTGATATCGCAGTCCTCAAGAGGCTTAGGTAAAATGTTGAACTCAAGAACCTTAGTTCCGCTGTATGAGCCCATTCCTTCTATAGTAATAGTCGAAGTTCCTACCTTGTCATTGTTCTTTCTGTCGGTGACTGTGAAGTCTGTTCCCTCCTTCAGAACATAACTGCCATTCTTAATGGTAAGCTCCGGCTTCACCTCGCCGCCGTTATAATACTGGTCAGGTATATCCTCATATGTGAGTTTGCCCATATCACCTGACGGAGCAACTATAGTGATCTGAAATGACTTTGAACCGGAATAATAAACTGATGCTGACATGGCGATTACCGTCCATGTTCCGGTCTCCTTATAGCTGAACGGGAAGGTGTAGTTAACTCCCTCAACCAATGTCATTCCGTTGTATGTAATTGTTATATCCGGTTTTATGTTCTCACCGGTGTATTCATAACTGGTCTTATTCACAGTCAGCTTTACATCGGCATCTGAGAATGACTTTGCAAGTATGTTAAATGATTTGTACACAGTACCTGCATAGTCTCCCATACCTGTAAATGTAACCTTACCATTGTTGGTTCCCGGCACGATATTCTCGCCGTAAGCAACAGAGTAATCGGTTCCCTCCACAAGTGTCTTGCCGTCGTATGTCAATGTCACATCCGGCTTCAACTGTGATCCGGTATATGTCATCGATGATATCGTGGAAAATTCCACATCATTCATGCTGATCTTAGATGTCTTTATCGCAAATGTACCTACACATGTTCCCTGGAAATTGCCGAGACCCTTGATCATGACTCTGGCTGAATTTCCGATCTCCACGTTGTTCTCATAACCTGATATCTCGTAGTCAACGCCCTCCACAAGATCCGTATTGCTGAATGTGACCTTTGACAGGGTTGTGGTCACCTCAGAACCTGTGTACTCGGCGTCATCGGCAGTTATTACAGCTTTGGATATATCCGCTGCAACAATCTGGAACTCACATGGAACAGTTCCAGTGTAATTTCCAATACCTACTATATTAAACTTATGTGTTCCTACATTGTAATCCTTGGCATTCCAATACTCACTGAAGTCATATGAGAAATCCTGGGATAACTTAAGTGTAGTTCCAAGTACCTTATCCTTGACAGAAATATTCTGTGGAGAAACCTGTATCGTTATGTTGTTCGCGGTGTTGAACACTGCATCATCAAATGTTACGGAGAGATTTTCCGTGCTCCTAGGCTTGATGGTGAAGTTCACCGTCTTTGAACCCACATATGAACCAAGTCCTGATATAGTCAGTGATGGCTTAGATGTGGATGTGGATGCATTTGTATTGTTGGTGTAGTATGACACCTTATAATCCTTGCCCTCGACAAGTGTCGTGCCCTTATACTTAACCACCGGACTTGGAGTCTTGGCAGTTCCGTCATATACAAGGTCGTCATCCACCGTAACGTCAGCGTCTGCTATGCTGTATACCTCAGTTCCCTGATCCACGATCTTGAAAGTCTTGGTGACAGTTCCCTTGAATCTGGTAGGTGCTCCTGTTATTGTGACAGTCGCCGTTCCAACATCTGTATTGTTGGTATACTCAACCTTATACTCATAGTCATTTGCACCCCACTCGTCTATGCTGTGCAGATACTTGTTGTTGGTCTTGTCCAGTATCTTAACAGCCGGCTTTATAGGTTTTCCTGTATATACAAATGTATCACCCTCCAGTGATATCTCCTGATCACTGAGGTTTGCAGCGCTGATTCCGTAGTATATGTAATACTCTCCGTCGCTACCGATCTTATAATTGCTGTTCTTTGCAGCGGACACTACAACTCTAGGGCCGTCCCCAAGAGGATCCTCCACTACCTCTGACTCCTCGTCGTTGTTATAATAATCGACAACATAGTCAGTTCCTTCTGTAAGGAAATATCCTGATGATGTATTCGCTGTCTTTACATATATCTGCGGCCATACACCACCAGCCTGATATGTGTAAATTTTATTTTTGCAATTTTTATGCTGGTTCGCTTTCTCTTTTCCATCTATATAGAAAAGTGCAGTCGAAGTTATACTCTTCGCCTTTATAGTAAAGGTACATGTAAGAGTACCGCTGCAGTTCATGTCTGCATTACCTTTGACTGTAACTGTTGCCGTACCAACATTAACATTGTTACTGTATTCTACAGTATAATAATCTGACGACAGCTTCGTGTCGTTGGTCGTATCTCCAATCTTCTTTACCACCAGTTCTGACGAAGTGAGCGTCCACGGTTTTCCCGAATACGTCTTACCGGATGTCACCGTTGTATAACAATAATATCCGTCCGCATTCAGATCTATGGCATCATCCGCCGCCAGCGTGGCAACAGAATCCCCCACATCACTCTGCTTCTCCGCATCACTGGCCGTCGCCACATTCTGTGACTGTGCCGCCAGCACCTGCGAAATCCCTCCGATCGCAATATCACTCTGGAACAATACGGACAATGCCATAATGAATGCCATGAGAAATGCGATCATTCGTCTGCCATAACTTCTTCTCATAAATTACTCCCTGCCTTTCTTGATATGTACATTTGCGGAATAACCAGTATAAGTGTCTGGAAACCCCATTTATATACAATTTTACCAAAAATCAATATGTTATTCAATGTGTTTTATGAAATAATCACTTGACTTTCTAAACATAAAAAAAGAACTTTTGCACATATATATGCAAAAGTTCTTTTTTTTAAATGCACTATATATTATTTTCTTATCTTTCTCACTGATACAACCACAAGTGCCGCCGCTACGATTCCGGTAAATATGTATATTGGAAGTCTGTCACCTGTCTGTGGTGCCTTTCCTGCCTGTGATACACCCGCAGTCTGAGGATCATCATCATCCGGTATATCTATGTCATCCTTGACAAACACTGCAAGCTGTCCATCCGATGGGAATTCTGCCAGAAGAACTCCGCTCTCTACGCTGAATGGGATCTTGGTCCAATCTCCGTCATCCGGAAGAAATCTCACCTGAACTGTCATATCACTGGTGATGGCCGCTCCTCTGATCTTTGTCGTCTCTATCTCAGAATAATCATAATCATTCACCGCTGTAACTGAGAACACTGCAAGAGTTGAATATCCATCCAGTGATTTATCTCCAAGCACCTCCGATGGTGCATCTCCAAGCATGAGATTGTCAATATCCGCTATAGTTGTATCCGCCTCGGATATGAGAATGTGTGTCGAATCTGTCTCATAATCATTCTCCGGGCTGTTATTCGCAAATGCTGTTGTTCCACAGCCTAATGTTATCGCCACCGCTGCAAGCCAGGCTGCCGCTTTTCTCTTAAATGAAGCTGCCTTCCCCAATCTTGTTGTCATAACCTTCACTCCTTGTCTCCCTGATGTCCTTCTCCTGACATCATACTTTGTTCCAAAGTATACCATCATAAAAAGAGAGCGTCAATTGTGCAAAACTCCCTTTTTTATCTGGCATCCGCTTCTATTTCCCCTGTGAGTACCGACTGCACGATCCATCTTTTCCCATCCATTCCACAACATGTAGAAAGAGTCAGCAGTCTGCTGTCAACATCTATTTTTTGGTCATTTTGCACAACCCCAGTGTCAAAATTCTCGTCAAATATTCCATCTATGTACGATCGTCTGCCTTTTTTGTCAGAGAAATCATTGTATGTGAATATATGTCTGTCATTTGTCCTGTATGCAGCAAACACCGTATAACATAGCGTACTGTTCGGTGTGTATACATACACATTTCTGTTGTTTCTGAGGAATTCCTCATCCTCATAATTGTGCAGAGTCTTGAACATAGTTCCACTGGACATGTTGTGTCCATACATGACCGTATCAAAATCCGAAAATCCTCTGGAATTTGCAGAGTCTATGAAGATTGCTCCATCAGGGCTGTACTCCCCATATGCATCATGGCTCAGATAATAGCTGTTGTCACTGCCCTGCAGTACCGCATAATCGACATCTGTTCCAGGTATGTATATCCACGCACATATATCCTGATTCTTTTTGTGAAGTTCATCAAAGTCCACCTTCACATGCGGGAATATCACATCATCAATTCCTGCATCCTGCTTGGACGAGGCATCGCTCTCCGTAGCTCCATCTGTTCCATAATCCACATACTCCCTGAGTGCCCGGTTTGCACGGTTGCTTCGGTTATGTGCAAACGCATATCTCACGATCAGGCAGATGCACACCAGCAAAACCACCGATGATACCCCCAAGACCACCTTCCATAAGAGCTTCTTACGCTCTCCTCCCGGTTTGGTCATCACTGCCTCTGTCTCAGGACTGTCGGTATTTCCATTTTCTGCGTGACTTTCCCGCTCATTGTCCTCGACAACGGATTGCGCGAGCGCCACCGCCTCTGCAATTTTTCTTTCTAATTCTTCCTGTCTATCATCGTTCTGCATACAGGCATTACTCCACTTCTCTGTAGAACATTTCGACAAGCTGCTCCTTTAACGCCGCATCGTCAACAATATATTCATCATAATAATTCTCTCTCTCATATGAACCCGGGAGCTCATACATTCCGTCATCAGTAAACTCCGCCCCGGCAAATTTCCACGCCAGATACAGCATCCCGGTTCTGGATATGTCTGTTGATATATATCCTGACATCTGTTCATACATATCCCATATCTTCAGGGGATTTCTCTTAAGCTTTTCCTTTAGCAGGCCGCACCATGCACACATGTACTGCTTCTGCCTGTCCATACGGGCGGCATTTGTTCCTATATCCTCCGAGGCACTGTTGCGCTCCGTCACATAATATACCGCCTGCTCCCCCGACAGTGTCACTGTCTCGCCCTGGCGTATATCTGCTCTGTCCAGCTCCTCCATGGCTTTCACCGTCACTCCGCCGACAAGCTCGTTCATCTTGCTGATCCCATCAAAGTCAAGCGTCACATATGCATGTATCGGAAGTCCGTCAAGCAGTTCTGATACCGTATATTCCGTGAGTTCCGCACCGTCAGCCACATCACTGCCATATGAAAATGCCAGTGCTGCCTGAAGATTCTGGGTCGTGATATATTTGCCCGCAACACCAAAGACCTTGACAGGTGCCAGAGTATCCCTGTTGATATTCAGGCATCTTATCGTCTTGTCCCTGACATTGAGTGTGACAAGTATCAGGGCATCCCCCTGTCCCACGGTGTCAGCCTCTCCTCTGGCATCCACACCGATACACAGTATATTAATGTTGTCTTCATCATACATGTAGCTGTGACCTTCATACAGCATTTCAGCATCCCTGGATCTTTGTCCTCTGAGGGAGCTTCTGCCCGCATGAAGATATGCCGCACATACCAGGATCACCGCCACAACTATAGCCAGAACAGCCACGGCTGCTATGAGTAATCTTTTCTTAACTTTACTGTTACGTTTCATGTTCATGTTCTCAAAAAGCGGCACGGAAACTTCCGTGCCGCTCTTGTTCTTATCTTATATACCTGATGTACTGCACACGCATCAATATGGCCTATTGCTTATGCATACAGTGGATACTTCTCTACAATGCTCTTTACAAGCTGCTCAGCCTTTGCCTTATCATTGTCAAGGACTGCTGCCTTTATGGCGTCTGCTATGATCTCCATGTCTGCCTCATTTGCACCTCTTGTGGTAACGGCTGGTGTACCAAGTCTTATTCCACTTGTTACAAATGGTGACTTAGGGTCGTTTGGAACAGTGTTCTTGTTTGCTGTGATATGAACCTCGTCAAGAAGCTTCTCAACTTCCTTACCTGTAAGTCCAAGTCTCTTGAGATCCATGAGCATCAGATGATTGTCTGTTCCGCCTGATACAATATCAAAACCTCTTGCCATGAGTGCCTTTGCAAGTGCTGCCGCATTCTTGACAACCTGCTCCTGATATGCCTTGAACTCAGGTGTAAGAGCCTCCTTGAAGCATACTGCCTTACCGGCTATCACATGCATGAGAGGGCCACCCTGGATTCCTGGGAATACTGCCTTGTTGAAATTGAACTTCTCATTTATCTCGTTGCTGCACATGATCATACCACCACGAGGTCCGCGGAGAGTCTTGTGTGTTGTGGTTGTTGTCACATGGGCATATGGGATTGGGCTCATGTGAAGTCCTGCTGCCACAAGTCCGGCGATGTGAGCCATATCGACCATAAGATATGCTCCAACCTCATCAGCGATCTCTCTGAATCTCTTGAAATCAATAGCTCTGGCATATGCTGAAGCTCCTGCTACGATAAGCTTTGGCTTGCACTCCTTTGCGATCTCGAGAACTCTGTCATAATCTATAAATCCGTCATCGTTTACACCGTATGGCACGCAGTGGAAATACTTTCCAGACATGTTGACCGGTGAACCGTGGGTGAGATGTCCGCCGTGATCAAGATTCATTCCCATAAATGTATCGCCAGGATTAAGTATTGCGAAAAATACTGCCATGTTTGCCTGTGCTCCTGAGTGTGGCTGTACATTCACATACTCACAGCCAAACAGCTCCTTGGCTCTCTCTCTCGCAAGGTCCTCAACAACATCCACATACTGACATCCACCGTAATATCTCTTACCAGGATATCCCTCTGCATACTTGTTGGTTAGATGGCTGCCCATGGCTGCCATAACCGCCTTTGATACGATATTCTCGGAAGCTATGAGCTCCAGATTGTTATTCTGTCTGTTGAACTCGTCTGTCATTGCTGCCGCTACTTCTGGATCTACCTTTGTTATCTCGTCAAAACTGAACATCGAATTTACCTCCATCAAAAATTTGTTCCTATTATACTCATATATATCACTGTTTTTCAACAGTAAAATTTAACATGTCCTTGTACTGTCCATACTCGTACTCATCATAAAAATATTCCTCAGGCCTTGCGGATATTCCAAGCTCGTCATACCATTCGCCGAGAAGCTTCTCTCTGAGCTTTGTCTTCGTCGGCTCCGCCAGCGTGTTGTAGTTCCACAGACTGAAGTGAAGCGCGTAATTTATATAGTCCTTCTCTATCTCTGTGTACAGACCGTGATCCTTCAGCATCTGTCTGAGTGCCAGCAGCATGTGATAGAAATTATCCCACGACTTCTCTCTGGTCTTGGACAGCGAATCCCGGGTATCCACTCTTCTGTGGATGAGTATCTCACTTACTGTACATATGCGCTCCGCCAGCACCAGCGCACTGAACACGAACAGCGCATCATTTGTGGTTCTTTGCTCCTGGAATTTCAGATCATTCTTCATCACAAATTCCCTGAGATACAGCTTATCCCACGCCCATCCCACAAATGCTCTGAATATATTTGTGGATATCTGTCTGCGGTTAAACGGCTCATACGGTGGAAGTGCCCACTCTATCATGGCCCACTTCTCATATACATACTCCTCAGTATCCATGTTGTACTGGTCTGATTTGTAGATGACTATCTCCGCCTGCTCCTCCTCGGCTCTGCGGAAAGCCTTCTCTACCATCTCAGGCTCGTAGAAATCGTCGCAGTCGAGAAACAGTATATATTTTCCTGTTGCCTCCTGCATTCCGCGGTTTCTTGCCGCACCCGCTCCGGCATTCTTCTCTCTTATAAGTACGATCCTGTCATCCTTCTGCGCATACTGTTCTATGATCTGCGCCGAATTATCGGTGGATCCATCGTCAACGCATATTATCTGTATATTTCTAAGGGTCTGTCCGGTTATCATGTCCAGACATCCCTCTATGTAACTCTCCGCATTGTATACTGTCAACACAATCGATACATCAATCACTGATACACCCCCTCCATCTCATCTGTTAGTTTCTATGCAAAAGCTTCTTTACAGCCTTCTTCAGTGTCACCGGAACAAACATCACAGCCTTGCCCACACGGAACGTGGTGGATGTCTCGTATTTGATCCGCTGGGCTTCCATATCTCTTCTGAGTCCATCTGCTTCTCTGTGACTCTCGTCCAGCTCTTCAGCGCGTCGCCCCAGTTCATTGTTAAGGTCAAATATCTTCTTACTGTAGACTACCTTGCCGAGATAATATCTCTTGAGAAATCCCGGATCCTTAGCAAGAACATAAAGCCCTGTCTTCTCCTCCTGACTGAACAGCTCCTGGTCAAGCTCATCAAGCTCCATGCTCCTGTGGAAGTCCACAGCCATGCGCTCTGCAAACTGCCAGCCCGCATCCTCTGTCATCCAGTGAAGCATCTCGTAGTAACATCTCCATCTCTGAAGAGTGTAATATCCCTTCCACTTCTCCCACACAGACCAATCCTGCATGAGATGATCCTTTATTCGGTCATAGGTTATATTTACCGTGTACGCTGCATCCACATCATCTATCCACACAGTGTCTATCTCTACACTATCGCACATGTCACAGGATGCAAACATTGCCCTTTCAGCATGTGCAAATGCCATCCACAATATATACAGATCAGGAAACAGGCCCTGCTGATGTGCCTCCACACCGCCACAGTATGTGTCCAAAAAGCTTCTGCTGTAAAGCCCCGCACACACATGCCGTATCGCAATCGATATCTCAGGAGACGATGCCAGGCTCATAACCACTTCCCGCTGGACACTGTCATCCATTCTGTCATCAAACACTCCGATAAATTCCAGTTTCTCCTGCATGGCCCTTTCTGCCAAATGCTTCACAGCTTTCTCCGAAACAGTCACGCATGGTCTTGCCAGAAAAACATAATCGCCAAGATCTATCTTTTTTAAGCTGACATTCTCTGTACTCACTCCCTGCCCTCCTCATGTAAATTTCAAATAGTATACCGAACATTTTTCACCAGCGCCAATTATACCATTAATTTCATTTTTTGTGAATACAGAGAAGGGCGCAGGAGTATTGCTCCTGCGCCCACTATAATGACCTGTATTTATTTTATCTCTCATTTCCTGCCACAAGAGCCGTTCCATCATAATCGATGACTATGGCTGACTGTGTGCTCACACTTCCCGCAAGGATCATCCTTGCAACCAGTGTCTCTACATTCTTCTGCAGATATCTCTTGAGTGGTCTTGCTCCATATACCTGATCATATCCCTGATCAATGATATGCTGCTTTGCACTCTCAGTTATCTTGATCGTAATCTCCCTGTCAGCCAGTCTGTTGTTGAGATCTGCCATAAGAAGATCAACAATACCACTTATATTGTCCTTGGACAAAGCCCTGAATGTGATGATCTCATCGATACGGTTCAGGAACTCAGGTCTGAATCTGCTCTTGAGCTGGGTCATAACATCATTCTTGAGCTCGTCTGTGATCTCGCCACCGGCAGCGGCAATATCTGCACCACCGATATTCGATGTCATGATGATTATCGTATTCTTGAAGTCAACTGTTCTGCCCTGTGAATCTGTTATACGTCCATCATCAAGCACCTGAAGGAGTACATTGAACACATCAGGATGTGCCTTCTCGATCTCATCAAATAGTACTACCGAATATGGCTTTCTACGCACAGCTTCTGTGAGCTGGCCGCCCTCATCATATCCTACATATCCCGGAGGCGCTCCAATAAGTCTTGACACGCTGTGCTTCTCCATGTATTCACTCATATCGATTCGCACCATGTTCTGCTCATTGTCAAACAGCGCTGCTGCCAGGCTCTTGGCAAGCTCCGTCTTACCTACACCTGTAGGTCCAAGGAAGATAAATGAACCTATCGGCTTGCTTGGGTCCTTTATTCCCGCCTTAGATCTGATGATCGCATCGCTGACGTACTCAACAGCCTCATCCTGACCTACAACTCTCTTCTTGAGCTCACTGGCAAGATTAAGAGTCTTGCTCTTCTCACTCTCAGTAAGCTTTGCAACAGGGATACCTGTCCACTTTGATACGATCTTGGATATCTCATCCTCAGATACTACCTCGTGAACCAGCTCCCTCTCCTTGTCTGAAGCTGTAGACTCCGCCTCTGCAAGTTCCTTCTGGATAGCAGGAAGCTTGCCATACTGAAGCTCTGCTGCCTTGTTCAGATCGTAGCTTCTCTGGGCAGCCTGTATATCGGCCTTTACCTGTTCCATCTCTTCCTTGAGAGTTCTTATCTTCTCAACGGCCGCCTTCTCTGTCTCCCATTTTGCCTTCAGGGAATTTGCCTGATCCTTAAGCTCTGCCAGCTCTGACTGAAGATCTGCCAGTCTCTGCTTTGACAGATTATCCTCCTCCTTCTTCAGAGCTGTCTCCTCGATTTCAAGCTGCATGATCTTACGTGTGATCTCATCCACCTCAACAGGCATCGAGTCAAGTTCCGTCTTGATCATGGCACATGCTTCATCCACAAGATCGATGGCCTTATCCGGAAGGAATCTGTCTGTTATATATCTGTTGGACAGCACTGCCGCACTCACAAGTGCACCATCCGATATCTTAACGCCGTGGAACACCTCGTATCTCTCCTTGATTCCTCGAAGGATCGATATGGTATCCTCGACCGTAGGCTCATCCACCATGACCGGCTGGAAACGTCTCTCAAGAGCCGCATCCTTCTCTATATACTGTCTGTACTCATTCAGTGTCGTAGCACCTATACAGTGAAGCTCGCCCCTTGCAAGCATAGGCTTGAGCATGTTGCCCGCATCCATGGCACCGTCCGTCTTACCGGCTCCCACAATGGTGTGGAGCTCATCGATGAACATTATGACCTCGCCCTCGGACTTCTTCACCTCATCCAGGACGTTCTTAAGTCTCTCCTCAAATTCACCTCTGTACTTGGCGCCTGCCACAAGGGCTCCCATGTCCAGTGCAAATATCTTCTTGTTCTTAAGTCCCTCAGGAACATCTCCACGGAGTATCCTCTGTGCAAGGCCCTCAACTACCGCTGTTTTACCTACACCAGGTTCACCGATAAGAACAGGATTGTTCTTGGTCTTCCTTGAAAGTATCCTTATCACATTTCTTATCTCAGCATCACGGCCGATGACAGGGTCAAGCTTCTGCTGTCTCGCCCTCTCTACCAGATCATATCCGAACTTTTCCATAGCCTCATATGAACTCTCCGGATCATCACTGTCCACCTTGTGATTGCCTCTGATCTCTGCCAGTTCCTTGAGGAATGCATTCCTGTCAACTCCCCATCCTTTAAGAAGCTCCTTCACATCCGAATCAGCCTTATCCACCATACCGAGGAACAAATGCTCGACAGACACATATGTGTCGCCCATCTGCTTTGCTTCTTTCTCTGCCTGGATAAGTGCCTTTGAGAAATTATTACCGGCGTACATATTGCCACCGCTGACCTTCGGCAGCCTTGCCAGCTTATCCTCAACCGCATTCACGGCACCGGTCACATTCACACCCATCTTCTCAAATATCTTGGCTATCAAACTGTCATCTATCTCTAGCAAGCCAGCCAAAAGGTGCATCTGCGTAAGTTCCTGATTGTCGTACTCCAGAGCTTTTTCTTTTGCTTTCTCTACAACTTCCAACGATTTACGTGTGTATTTATCCATCTCCATAGCTGTTTACCTCCTAAACTAAACTTTCAGGGAACTGATACCTTAATATCACTTCCCTGTCTGATGATAATATAACACACTTGTTAGCACTCGTCAATAATGAGTGCTAACATTTTTTTATTATTTTACATTATTTCTCTCTACGGTAAACTACCACCCCGGCAGACCCTAATAAACATGCCATCATGACTATGAGCATCAATGCCACATTTCCGTCATCTCCGGTATTTGGTACACCTGACCCCTTTTTTGAGTCTGCTACAGTTGTATTCTCTGTTGAGGTCACGTTAGTCTTCTCATCGGTTGTCTGTCTCTCTGTTGTTACCTTCTCTGTCGTCTGCTCACTTGACGTTGGTTTTTCAGTTGAAGGTTCATTTGTAGTCGGTTCATTTGTTGCTGGTACATTCCCCTTCTTTACCACTACCTTTGCAGCAGGAGATGCATAATAATTTTTGGTCTCCTTATATCTCACATAATAATTTCCATCTGCAAGTTTCTTAAGTACCGTGCTTTCACAATCCAACCATTTTTTCTTGTCAACACTATATTCCATTGACGTCTTCAGATTAGATATCTGACCATCATTTTTCCCATCCACAGTCTCTGCCGTTGCGACCAAACCTGTAGGTGCCTTCTGCTTTGCCTTATCTATTGTGAACTCTTCCACGATCTGTCCATGCATGGTATTCTCACCCTTGATAGTAACTGTAGCTGTTCCCGCATCAATATTATCCGCATATACACATGAGTAACTTTTTCCCTCTGTCAGAGTCTTTCCGCCATAAGAAACCGTAACCGCAGGTTTCTTTTCTTTTCCATCGTACACATACGATTTTGGAGCAATGCTGACAGCGACATCTGCACCATCCGACAAGCTGCGGTAACGGAGAATAAAATCCTTAGCCTTGGCTCCTGTCTCATCATCAATGATTGTCGTTCCTTCTACAGAAAGTCCCTCTGGTACAAACTCCTTCACACCATCAAATCCATCTGCAATATGCCCAAAGTTGCTAAGTCCGTCACTGTTCTGTACCGTAAATACACAGTCTGTATCCATCTCAAGTTTTTCAAACCAACACTGTGAACCATTGAGCGTCACATTTGAGCCATTATTCAGACAGATTCCATCTTTTGTCATCCAGTTGATACTATCCGTAATGAATTTGACATTTGACAAAGTCAGCATAGCATTAGTAAATCCAACACTTGCATTTGTTATACCGCAATTTAATGTTCCGTTTTTCACGTATAACGAATAATCAAAATTCATCATCTGCAAAGTGACACTTTTACCGTTGAGATCTATAATGATATGTTTATTACGTTCACCATCATTGTATCCTATAGAAGCCGAAGGATCATATATATCACTAATTATACATATTGTATAGCCATTCTGTGCGGCTGCAAATGCATCAGCCAGTGTAGCATATGATCCGATCTCATCGCCATTGCCATCCGTCACAATTGCCACATCCCCATCCGCGGCCTGCACCTTCACAGAGTTCTTTCCCGCAATAATCACTACAGCAAATATACATGCCATAATCAACCCAGTTACCAATTTCTTTGATTTCATAATTATCCTTTTCCTCCTGTCTTTAATCCCTGGCAGTTACTGCCAGATATTGCCATCAACATAACAAATAATTATAATACACTGGTTTTTTTAGTAAACTAGCCAAACGGCTAGTTTTTTAAAATTAAATATCTAAATGCATAACTTTAGTACGAAAAAGAACCGGCACTCAAATGCCGGTTCTCCCTGTTCTGATATTATTCTATTATCACAGCTCCTCACCATTGGTCTCTATAACATGTTTGTACCAATAATAAGAATCCTTCTTGTATCTGTTCAAAGTTCCACTGTTCTCGTCCTCTTCTCTGTCCACATACACAAATCCGTATCTCTTCTGATAACCGTTGAGCCAGCTGAGAAGATCTGTGTAAGACCATGTGCAGTATGCCAGGACGCGGCAGCCGTCATCACACGCTTTCTTGAGTTCCTCTATGTGATGTTTCAGGTAATCTATCCTGTACGGATCATGGATCTCCCCATCCTCGAACTTGTCAAATGCACCGAGACCATTCTCAGATATTACGATCGGAAGGTCGTATCTTGAAGTGATCTGTCTGCAGCACATACGAAGTCCCATCGGATCGATAGTCCAATCCCAGTCCGTTGTAGGGAGGAATTCATTTGCAGGATTCTTGTAGAGTCCCGGAACACCCTGAACCTTTGCCGTGCCCTTCTTGCCGGTCGTGTTCATCTCGTGAGTCGTTCCCACTCCGTCTATCGGGTTGTGCTCGACAACGCATGACTGATAATAGTTTACACCCATGAAATCTATGAGACCTGCAGCCTTCCTGAGGATATCCTCGTCCCCCTCCTCCATAACCGGAGTGAGACCCTTGCTCTTAAGGTAAGCAGCGGCAGCCCTTGGGTAACGTCCGTAGGCATACATATCCATCCAGTAGAAATTGTTCAGATCATCATAATCCATCTTTGCCATCGCATTTTCAGGCTTTCTGTCAAATGCGTATGACGGTGTGTAGGCGAAGGATGATCCGACCTTAGCATCCGGACATATCTCCTTAAGTGCTATAACACTCTTGGCGTGCGCCATAAATGCATGATGGTTGACCTGATAGAACATCTTCTGATCGTCCACCTTTCCTGGTGGGTGCATCCCCGCATTCCAGCCAAGCCCGGTGAAAATGTTCTGCTCGTTCATGATTATCCAGTATTTTACTCTGTCACTGTATCTCTCAAAGAGCACCCTTGCATATCTGACAAAATCATCGACTATGCGTCTGCTCTCCCATCCGTGATACTGCTCCTCAAGAGCCTGTGGCATATCCCAGTGATACACCGTTACCATAGGAACAATTCCATACTTTACCAGTTCATTGATCAGGTCATCATAGAACTGTAAACCTTTTTCATTTATCTCACCATTGCCATCAGGTATGATCCTTGGCCAGGAAATTGAGAATCTGTAAGTCTTAAGTCCCATCTCAGCCATAAGTGCCACATCTTCCTTGTATCTATGGTAATGGTCAACCGCCTTATCACCGGTCGTAGCCTTAAATGTTTTTCCCGGGATCCTTACGAACTGATCCCAGTTGGATGGGCCTTTGCCATCCTCATTCCACGCTCCCTCTACCTGATATGCAGCAGACGCACTGCCCCACAGGAAATCTTTCGGGAAGCCATTTGATCTGTCAAAATACATAAACCGTCCTCCATACTATATAGAATCTGTATAGCATGCCTTCAACATGCCTTTGTCGTCATATGCTACAGACTGCCCAGCACATCTCCTATCTTATCCGCTATCAGAAGATCTGCATTGCTGTCCGACTGTGTCGGGGACATATTTATAACCACCAGTTTCCGCCCCCTGAAATATCTGATAAGTCCTGCTGCCGGATACACAACAAGCGATGTACCACCGATTATCATCGTATCCGCCTCGGATATATACTGGAGTGCCCTCGACATATTGTCCTCATCAAGTGCCTCCTCATACAGCACCACATCCGGCTTTACAGTGCCTCCGCACTTTTCACACTTAGGCACACCATCCGACTTGACTATATAATCCAGGTCATAGAAAGCATGGCATTTCTCACAGTAATTTCTGTGAACAGAACCATGGAGCTCTATGACATTCCTGCTGCCTGCCATCTGGTGAAGTCCATCGATATTCTGCGTTATCACCGCCTTGAGCTTTCCCTGTTTCTCAAGCTCCGCCAGCTTTATATGAGCCTTGTTCGGCTTTGCATCAGCAAATATCATCTTGTCCTTATAGAATCTGTAAAATTCCTCCGGGTTACGTCTGTAAAAACTGTGGCTGATTATAGTTTCCGGCGGATACTTATACTTCTGATTATACAGTCCATCCACACTTCTAAAATCCGGTATACCGCTCTCCGTCGATACTCCTGCACCGCCAAAGAAAACGATATTATCCGAATCTTCTATGATCTGTCTCAGCTCATTCAACTTTTCTGTATCCATATACATACACCTCCAGACAATGACTACTGTGTCTCAGTAACCTTTACCGTAACTGTACACGTATTTACCACGGTGTAATTATCCCCATCAGGGACACTGAGTGTGATCGTATTATCGCCATATGAGAGCTTGGAAGCATCTATGGACAGCTTCAGGCTCTTAGCTGATACCTTGGACACCGCACTTGAGATTCCGCTCACGGTTATCGTATTGCTGTCACCCATGCTCATCTCATAGCTGTATCCACTCTGCTTGCCCCTCAGGGTGATATCCCCTGTGGTCACCGTTATATTTCTTGTAACTGATTTCTCGATCGCTATCTTCACATTGATGTATGCGCTCTCCTTTGTCACGACCACGCCCTCTGGAAGATACTTTGATACATCAAGTGTCGTCTCAACATCTGCTGTACATCCGCTCACATCAACATCCGTTATATCAAGGCTTGTTATATCCTTTATTATCGATGCGTCTCCACCTATATCAACGGTCTCCGGTACATATGTTATATCTGATACAAGATATCCATCCGCAGGATCTCCTGTGACATCCACATGAACAGGTATATTCTTAGTCTTATATACCGGAACTGTGACTGCTATCGATATCTCATCGTAGGATATCGACTTGTCTGATACCTTCTCACCATCAGCGGTTACAAATACAGGCGTACAGTTTGTCGTTATGTCATCCTTTGCACTGGTCACATCAACTGTCACCTCTGCACGATCTATGCTCGAAACTATACTTGCAGCACCCTTTATCGTTATGAGGTTTGGAGCTGCCACACTGTTACCAACCGTATATCCGGAAGCAACCTCGCCTGTTGTCACCACGGACACAGGAACTGACACTGACTTCTCGTCCTCAAGTTCAACTGACAGCATGTTGTCCACAACAGTTATGCTGACCTTTTTAGCTATGTTGGTGCTGTTCGCAGTTACAGTGATAGGCACCGCATTTGTTATGGATATCTTTGACATATCCGCTACTGCCTTGAAATCCGACGCATCAAGATCGCTTATAAGTGATTTACGTCCTTTGACGACTATATCCACGGTATCACCTGAAGTTATCGTGTACAACTGATTCTGACTTGTTATGGCGTCAGTATTTACCAGATTGACCGGAATGTCCCTTATGGTCCTTGTCACGGCTGAATCATCGATGTTCAGTACAAGAAGCCACACCAGAAATCCAAGCACAACCGACAGAAGCTTAAGACCTATATTGCTGTATATCTTATTTGCCTTTTTCTTAGGCTCTGCGCTGTTATTTTTCATTCTCATCAGCCTCCTTTCTGGAAGCTTTATTCTTATTCTCCACAACGACTCTCTTTCTCCGCTTAACCGGACGGACACCTGAAGACCTGTGGCTCTTTCTTCCGTTATACTCCTTGCACAGCGTCTGAAGATGACTTCTCACGCCCTCGCTGTCCAGATTCCTGAAGAGCTCGCCTCCCTGTGCAATGGATATTGAACCTGTCTCCTCAGATACGATAAGAGTCATACTGTCTGACACCTCACTGATACCTATACCGGCTCTGTGTCGTGTTCCAAGCTCCTTGTTGATGGAGTCATTTGCAGACAGTGGCAGATAACATGTGGCAGAAACCACCCTGTTCTTTCTTATGATCACCGCACCATCATGAAGCGGTGTGTTGTGCTCAAATATATTGAGAAGTAACTGGTTAGTCACGACCGCATCGATCGGTATTCCCGTATCAATATACTCGCCCAGTGCAACTTCATTCTCAATGACTATGAGTGCACCGGTACGGTTTGCAGACAGGACCTGGGCAGTCTTCACAAGCTCATATATCGTCTTCTCCGATATAACACCATCGTCCTCGCCATCTCGTATAATGTAATTGATCAGCTTCTTTCTTCCAAGCTGTTCAAGTCCGCGTCTGAACTCCGGCTGGAACAGGATCACCACCGCAATTATTCCCACACTGAATGCATTCTTAAGCAGATATAAGATCGTATTGAACTGGAACACCGCCGCAATGGCTGTGAAGAGCACGATCATAACTATACCCTTCAGAAGAGTCCATGCTCTGCTCTGCTTGAACCACAACATGATCCTGTATATAAAGAATGACAAAATAAGTATCTCTATTATATCTACTGTGCCTGGAACTGTTATATAAAACCAATCAAAATACGTTGATATAAACGTTGATATCTTATCCATTTCATCCTCCTTTCGGTATATAAATACTCCGTATAATTAATGTGACCTGACAAAAGTCAGGTCACTCACATGTAAGCTCTTTTCAATGTATCTATCTTGTTGATCCTGTAACAGAATCTTCCTTTGCCGCAGACCGGCTTCTCTGTGCGCCTGATCCGGACGAAGTCGTCTTCCTCTGCTGTGGTCTTGGCGATGGCTGCTCTCTTCTGGCTGCCTTTCTCTGGGTTCCACCCATGACCTTTGGCACAGCCTTTACATAGTAGTAGTATTCATCGTCCTCAAACTGTGTATTCTCAACACTTGAGTAGTCCACAACTGTCTTGAAGAACTGAACCACTATGGCCACCAGTATCGCCAGTATGCATCCAAGCAGAGCCCCCGCAAGGGATACCTCAACTTCCATGGACAAAGTTCCAACCAGGAACAGTATGATCTCTACCACACCGCCTGTGATGATGGCAACGTACCATGAATATGCAAATGACATTCTATATATTATGTATGTAAGAACTATAACAACTGCAAACACTATGATGGTGAGCAGAAGTGTCTTATCCTGTACCAAATGCTGGAAAATATACTTGTATCCCTCTATCAGATCACCCTCTGCTGAACTTGAGCTTAAAGCGACGTAATCAGCAGTATACTTCAGGAAGAAGTAGAATATACAGCCAAATGCTGCAGGAACCATTCCCGTGAATCCAGCTATCATTCCAGCCAGGATCGGCATGAAATACTGGAACTTTATTATGTAAAAGAACGGCATAAACAGAATGATCCATGATGCCTTAGGGAAAAATCTGATATATACACAGTACATTATCACAAATATGACAACAAATGAGATTCCAAGCTCCAGACTTGCGCTGGCAACCTGAGCACATGCATACAACCCTGCAATGGCAAGTGTGAGCTGGCCTGAAAGGAACGCGCACACAAAAGCTGCTGCCAGAACCACCACGATACTGCTTATCGTGCTGTTATATCCTGTGAGATGGTTTATTGACCAGAACACAACAAGTGCCAGTATAAACTTACACAGTGGTGAAACAAATTTATCATATTTACTACAAAAATTCTTTACTCCATCGCGGAAATCCAGAAGTGTCGACATTATCAGTTAGCCCTCCTCTTTTTTTTGACAGAACGGCGTGTTCCGTCCTCGTTCTCATAAAATTCTATCAGTTTCTTAAGATTCTGGTTATACTTTATGAGTTTTGGCTTTGCCTTCATATATCTGTATGTATATAAGACCCACGCGAAAAGCGCAAATGCAATACACACCACTGCATAGCCGCCCACAATGCTGCTCGCCACCTTCACATAGTCAAGCTCTGTGAGCTTCTCAACTATATCTGCAAGATTATAGTATATGTAAGCTGCGGCAAAAACTACAAACAGCACCGTAGATGAAACAATTGTCTTAAGACAGTTAAGCTTCACATAGTCACTTTGAAAATATTTACCCTTTTCGAGATCCTCACGTCCAAGCGACTCCTTGTACATGGCGATCTTCGTCATTAGAATGACCTTTTCTTCGTTTACCATTGCTCGATTCTATCTCCTTATTCTGGTCACTTTTCCACAAATGACCATAACTAGCAGTATTATAACCCGCGTCTTAATATTGCGCAAGTTTTATATTTAGAATTTAATGTCTATTAATGTATGATCACCATGTGCGTCCGTCGTAGTAATCATGTTCATTTTTGTATGTCTCGTATGCATCCATCTCCTGATTTCGCTGATCAAGGCTGTCCCCCTGGATGGCATCGAGCTGCTTTCGTATCTCCTCTTCCTTATCAGACGGCTGGGGCTCCTCTGTATCCTCTTCGTTTTCATCGTCACTGCCCTGATCCTTCTGGTCATTTGGATCCTGATCACCTTTCTGATCCTGTTCCTCCGTCTGCTTCCTGAGCTGTTCCTCAAAGGCATCTATCTCATCCTTCAGAGTCTGTGCATCCTCGTAATGTCCATCCTCATCATCCCTGTGGGCGCAGTCATTCTCTATGAGAATGTCCTTTGCCCCCTCAAGTATGTCTATCACCTCATCCAGATTCTCTTTGGTAACACTCTCAGGATCTATCTGCTTCACTATGGACAGCGCAAGATTGACCCTTGTCTTACAGTCTGACTCTCCACCCGGCTTCTTTTCAAGCGCCTTACGGAACTCCTGCTCGGCTCCCTCATAATCTCCCTGACTGTAATATGCATCACCAAGGTTATAATGGTATATATACGGCTGTGTGAATCCCAGCACGGCATTCACTGTGCTGTCCACGTATTGTCCCTTTTTGTATTCACTTATCACATGCTCATTGCACAGATAATTCACCAGAAGCACCGCCATACACAGCAGGCTGACGGCCCCGGTCACTGCAGCAACGATCTTTATTATTCCTGATCTGTTTTTCATTTTATGACTTTCTTTCTCATATCAAAAAATTCATATACAACAAGTCCTGCAAATAATGCTGCAAACAGATAATATATATCCACATATCCTATGGTCTTACCCTTATCCGTTGACTCAGCGGTTCCCCGTGACTTCTCCACAACCTTATCCAGCGCAGAACCATCGTTCATATTTATATAGTCGACACCCAGATCATCGGCAATCTTTTTCAGATTATCCTCATCGATCTTCGACACCGCCGGTTTATACGGGTAATCCGATGTGTCCTCAAGCAGCTCCTTCCGGTCATCGTAATATGATTTCACATACATGTTGCCGCCTTCCTTTGTGCCGTACCCCAGCACTGCGCCTCCATCAATATATTTTTTCGCCCCGTCAAATGACTTGAGTCTGTCATCGTTGGTTATTTCACCATCGCTTATAAAGAACACGACCACATTTCCATCATTTTTCTCCTTTGCACGCTTAAGGGTATCCGTCATCACATCTATGCAGACATTCATGGACGACCCCCTGGCATATAGCGAATCCAGCGGATATATTGAATCCAGAACACTTTTTGCATAATTTGAATCGTCCGAAAACGGCGATATAAGATTTGCATTATTGTTAAATGTTATAACCGCAAATTTTGCACCATCCAGCTCATCAACTATATGCTCACAATCCTTCTTCACCGCTGTCAGTCTCTCTGTGTTCCCATCATAATCCTGAGCCAGCATGCTTATGGTGTCATCCACAACAAACAGCACATACGTGTCAAGCTTCTGAACGCTAGTCTCCACGTTGCTGCTGGGAACCATGATCCTCAGATTGACGAGAAATATCAGTATAATGGCAGCTATCTGCCTTATATATGCGCTTCTCTTCCGCCTTTTCAGGAACGCCATGCCAACGCACAATATGAGCATAAGCCAGATTGGTATAATTGGATCTATTCTCATAATTCTCTCCTGTAACGTCTTATAATTTGAGCCAGCGGCCAAGTCCCAGCATTCCAGCAAACAGAACCAGCATCAATACAAATGGATATAACAGCTCCGGTGTCTCCACGTTCACCATTCTCACCTTGACCAGATTCTTACTCATCTTTTCTATCGAAGATACTATCTCACTGAATGAGCCTGATTCCTCCTCAAGATAGAACTTACCGCCTGTCTTTTCCACCGCATTCTTCATGGATGTCTTGTTCTCAGGTGTCATCTCCTTGGTTCCGACTCCGTACACTGTGACTTTGTTTGAAACACATATGTCTGCTGCCTCATCCAGAGTTGCCACCGGAGTTCCCTGTATGTCATTGTCGGTGGAGAATATGATCACCTTTGTCCTCTCCTTGTCGGTATCTGAGAAATCATAGGCTGCAGCAGCAAGCCCATCTCCTATAAGTGAGCTTCCCCTCTGTTCATTTCCAATCAGAGTTCCAGATGATATATATGCCTGATAATATATCCAGTCATACCCCGATGAAAATGCATCATCCAGATTCACTTCATTTCTGCTCTTCAGACACTGTGCGATCAGATCAAGCTGATCCTTCACATACTCATAATCATCCGTGAGCGGAGTAAGCAGCACAGGACTCGTGTTAAATATTACGATTCCAAAACGTTCACCCTGAAGCTCATCAACCGTTTTCTTCAGCTTGTCCAACAGATTCTCATTGAGATAATCCACTGATGTCGATATATCTATACACAGAATTATGTCCCTGCAATACTTCTCATCCTGTACTCGCTTACTCGTGTATGGTTTTGACATGAGCAGGAATGCCGATACGACAACCAGTACGCAGCATATGAGAGTGGCTGTAAGCCCGGTCTTATATAATATTTTTCTTTTCCTGAAATATGCCTCGTCTTCCTGGCATATGAGCCCTGCGATCTTTTTTCCTCCGGTATATTCCTTTGCCTTTTTGTATTTCACAAACACAAATACCAGCATAAACAGCGCAATAGCCAGGCCTACATATAGAACAATATGATATTTTATTGCCATCTCTCAATCAAACTCCTTGTCTTCTCAAGGGAAGCCCTCACATCACCATCGGACTTTCTTGCAAATTCCGGCGCATAATACTCAGCCACAAGATAGTACAGCTCCGGCATGTTTAATCTTTCTATATCATACAGAGTGTAATTCTGAACCCTTATGCCGGTTGCAGCATGAACAAATCCCCTGATACAACGGCTCATACGCTGATATGCACCTCTTATATCAAGCTTTCCCTGATCATACTGTCCCGCGATATCCGCCAGCTCTGACAGATATCTGGCCTTCACTCTGCCCATATCCATAGGCGCAGGCTTCACCACCTTCGGCAGCTCCGCCGCCATTCTTCTACGTCTTCTCAGATACCAGCAGACACCAAAGAACAACAGCACTGCGGCTGTTATCACTCCGGTCAGCACGATCGGCCATACCGCATACGAAAGCGGCTCCTGCAAATTCACTGAACTTTCCATATCTTATATCTTCTTCCTCTTATCTCCGGGCATCAGCCCATTTAACTACTTTCCAGAGCACTCAGTCTTGTGCTTGTTGAGCAGCTCTACTATCTTTTCATCCATGCTGTCAGAAGACCTGACCGTCAGGTACGAAATACCAAGTTTCTTAAGCTTGTCATCACAGGCACTTGAAAGCTCCTGCCTTTTCCTCTCTTCCTTCTTTGCCAGCTTCCTGTCTCTGGTAAAAAATTCAGGAATATATGTGTCACCGGATATGTCATATACATTCTTACCGTTCATCCCGGCATCCTCAACATTTATAAGCAGTATATCATGCAGTACCTTTAACTGCTTTACAGTTGCCTCCGACATATTCAGGATACCTCTGGTGTCCGTCACCACAAGTATGATCATTCTCCTCCTGAAATTTCTCGCAATGAAGCTCAGCGCATCACCCGTATCCGAGTCGTTAGTCATGGTAACGTCCCTGTGGTAACCCGCAAGAATATTTTCGACATTTGCAAAGCCTGTCTTAAACGGATAGTGCTCCACGCCCCTGTCTGAAACATAAGTAGCACTCACATAATCTCCATTATCACACACCATATATGCCAGGGTTCCCGCCGCCATAAGTGCAACGTCACTCTTCTCCTGAACATCATTGGCATATCCAAGCATACGTTTTCCGGCATCCATCACCAGCATTATATTATGTTTCTTCTCGGCGATATACTGTCTGACCAGAAGCTTTTGGCTCCTGGCAGATGCTTTCCAGTCCATGTCCTTGATATCATCGCCAACGACATACTCCCTGAGCTCATCAAAGTTCATACTCCTTCCCTTATAGATGGAATTGTACGAACCATCGATTATCCTCGACGTTGCCCTGGTAGTATATATGGTCTTATATCCCTTCATATTTCCCTGTATTCTGGATATATATGTCATCTTCATAATTAACAGTCTTCCTCTATGGCGTCTTAACCGAACCTATTATGGCATCTATAATCTTCTCTATCTTCACATCATCCGCAACAGCGGCAAATGTAAGCATGATCCTGTGTCTCAGAACAGAATATCTGAGTGCCTTTACATCATCCGGCACACAGTATCTTCTTCCATTTATAAGTGCGATCGCCTTTGCTACCTCCATAAACGCAATAGCCGCTCTGGTGCTCGCACCCATAGCAACATACTGGGCAAGCTCCGGTGCAAGTATCTTATCCGTCATTCTGGTTGCCTGAACTATATCAACTATATATTTCTTTATCGCCGGATCTATATAAATCCTCTTGCACAGCTTCTGAAGATACACCACATCGTCAACGCTGGCAACGGACTTCACATCTGAAAATACTCCTGCCTCCACTCTGTTGAGTATCTCCATCTCATCCCTTGCGCTCGGATATGTCACTGTCTCCTTGAGAAGGAATCTGTCAAGCTGTGCCTCCGACAGCACATACGTGCCCTCAGACTCTATCGGATTCTGGGTCGCTATCACCACGAACACCTCCGGCAGCTTATATGTCTTTCCTCCTATACTGACCTCTCGCTCCTGCATCGCCTCCAGCATGGCACTCTGGGTCTTCGCGCTGGACCTGTTTATCTCATCGAGTAGTACAAAGTTCGAATAAACCGGGCCTATCTTATCCTCAAATGTATTGGTCGCCATGTTGTACATCTGGGTTCCAATTATGTCGCTCGGTATAAGATCCGGTGTACACTGGATCCTTGAAAATGATCCATTAACCGCCTCTGTCATAACCCTTGCAGCAGTGGTCTTGGCAAGTCCCGGAACAGATTCCAGAAGCACATGACCGTTTGTCATCATTGCAACCAGAAGTGAATATCCCAGATAAGGCTGTCCCACAACCTTACTGTTATAGTAACTCAGCAAATTATTGATTATCTCCGAAGCCTTCTGGACTTCTTCATTTGTTATCTCTCTGTTATCCTGCATAACTACTCTCTTTCCTTTATTTATTATGATGTCTGTCTCCCCGGCATCTATGGTATATAGAATATACCTTTACATGTGATTGCACAAGTTAACAAATATAAAGTGCTCTCTGCTATATTTTGTCTATATAAACAAAAAAGTGACCAGGGGTTACCTGGTCACCATAATGAGGGGAGAGAGGATTCAAATAAATGAAAACTCTACTCTCACATATTAACTTATGTTCCATCATAAGTCAACTATTTTTTTTCGTTAAATATACCTTTTATTTACAATTTGATCTGCCTACTCCGCATCCGCAACTCTCGCATCCGCATTCACGTAACTTGCAGGATTTCCGCGCTTGATGATCCTGAGTACAAATATCAGAAGAACCATCATTGCGATAAATATCGGAAGCATGATAAACCACTTAACATGAAGATGATATGTAAGCGGTCCAACTATAGCATATGCCACAAATGACATGATAGCCGCTGTTATCGCATATGGAAGCTGTGTTGACACATGATTTACATGGTTACACTGTGCTCCGGCTGATGCCATGATAGTTGTATCTGATATAGGTGAGCAGTGATCTCCACACACAGCTCCAGCCATACATGCTGATATAGCTATGATCATAAGCTCATTATTCTTACCCTCAAATACTGCACACACAATAGGGATAAGTATTCCAAATGTTCCCCATGATGTTCCTGTGGCAAACGCCATGAGACATCCAACTATAAATATAACTGCAGGAAGGAAACTGAACAGACTTCCCGATGCAGATGTCATTGCTGTCTGTACGAAATCCTTTGCCCCCATCATATCGGTAGTTCCCTTGAGCGTCCATGCGAATGTAAGGATCAGTATAGCCGGTACCATTGCCTTGAAGCCCTCCGGTATAGCCTCCATACATTTGCCAAAATCCAGGACTCCTCTTATCACATACAGAAGGATCGTGATAAGCAGCCCGAATAAACTTCCAATTGCAAGTCCAACAGATGCATCACTGTTTGAAAATGCTTCAACAAAGCTTGCACCACTGAAGAATCCACCTGTGTAGATCATTCCTATAATGCAGCAGATAACAAGACATATGATAGGTATTATAAGATCAACTACCTTGCCGTTGCTGTTGACCACATCAGTCTCCTCTGCTGTGACAGTCTTCTTGCCATCTCCCATTGAGAGAAGATCTCCCTTCAGGGCATTGAGCTCATGCTTCTCCATGGAACCAAACTCAACCTTCATAACGATCATTGCGATCATCATCGCAAGTGTGAGGAATGAATAATAGTTATATGGTATGGCCTTTATAAACAGACCAAAGCCATCCTCACCCTTTACAAATCCACTGACGGCTGCAGCCCATGATGATACAGGGGCTATGATACATATAGGCGCCGCTGTTGCATCTATAACATATGCAAACTTTGCCCTTGATATCCTGTGCTTATCAGTTACAGGCTTCATAACGCTGCCGACTGTGAGGCAGTTAAAATAGTCATCGATAAATATCAGAACTCCCAGAAGAACTGTGCAGAGCTGCGCGCCCTGTCTGGTCTTGATGTGGGTAGCTGCCCAGTCACCAAATGCCTTGGATCCACCTGCCTTGTTCATAAGTGCAACTATGGTTCCAAGAATGACAAGGAATATCAGTATACCTACATTATATGAATCTGAAAGCTGTGCGATCAGTCCATCCTGCAGTACATTCGATATACTGCCCGTAAAACTGAACCCGGAGGCAAACACACTTCCTATTACAATTCCTATAAACAGTGAACTGTAAACCTCCTTCGTTATAAGTGCCAGCGTGATAGCGACTACTGATGGTACAAGTGCCCAGAATGTCGCATATGTCGATGGCGATGGAATCTTATCTACATATATAGACAGAATTCCAAGAACCGCAATAATGAGAATTACCACGGCGATGGCAATAAGATTTTTCTTGCTGCTCTTCATCTTGATCCTCCCTGATCTTTTTTTGTATACATATTATCTGTGATAATTCATATGTGGAATAATGTATTATCACGTCATATAAGTAAAGTTATATCACATAAACATGCCATTTGAATAGTACAAATGTCTGATTTATTCCTTTTCAGTCAAAAACAGTCAAAATTTATTATGAATATGTGAATATGACGGAAAACAGTCAAATGCTATTGCATAAATAACATTTATGTCATATTATCAGCTTGTAAGCAAGAGATACAAGAACAACAGAAACATCTTCAGCTTACACTGGAATTTGACAATTTACTATTTTTTGTTTTTACTCCCTTTTTTCGTAGTCAGAAATGACTACACCCCCCAATCCCTTAATTGACGCAGCCGTCAAGCGGCTGCGTCCCTCCCTTAAAGGTGAGTAACCAAAGGTTATGATATATTCAATATCAGCTCACAAAAAATCTTATATAAATAAAAAGAGCAGAAGCATGATCGCCTAATCGTGATTCTGCTCTTTTATTATTATATATCTCTTCTGTATTGCGCAACCTGCCTGTGTGCAACTTGCGCAATATCATTACGTTATGTAACGCCAAATGATTTTTTACGATTATACATGCAAAAGTAGTCAAAAACAGTCAAAATCGCCAACAAATATGGCATTATAACCTAAATGAGCCAAATGCTATTGCAATCCTGATTCATTTATCATATTATCAACTTGTAAGCAAGAGATACAGAAAAACAACAGAAAGCGTTGACAGCTTACACTGAAATTTGACAATTTACTATTTTTTGTTATTTACTCCCTTTTTTGTAGTCAGAAATGACTACCCCCCCAATCCCTTAATTGGCGCAGTCGTCAAGCGGCTGCGCTCCTCCCTTAAAGAGAGTAAAGCTAATATATGAGTTATACTCAATCAGCTCACAAAAAACTTTATATAAAAAAGAAGCAGAATCATAATCGCCTAATCATGATTCTGCTTCTTTTTTATTCTTCAATAAATCCCTTGAAGTTCTTCTCCACCAATTTTCTGGGCACCATGACCTGATGATCACAGCCGGTACATCTGAGTCTGAAATCCATTCCTACTCTGAGTATCTCCCAGGAATTCGTTCCACAAGGATGCGCCTTCTTCATCTTTATAACCTGTCCAACCTCAAATACCATTCTGATATCTCCTCCTTCGGAATCCTATAAATATACATACTGTACGTTTTGGAGGGCTTTGCCCGCATAAACAAATAAAAGCTGAAACTCATAAAAGTTTCAGCTTTTCATCTAGTGCCCAAAGCTGGAATCGAACCAGCGACACGAGGATTTTCAGTCCTCTGCTCTACCAACTGAGCTATCTGGGCTTACATAAAAGTAGCGGGGACAGGATTTGAACCTATGACCTTCGGGTTATGAGCCCGACGAGCTTCCAGACTGCTCCACCCCGCGGCAAAAAAATAAAATGGGCGGAGATGGATTCGAACCATCGAAGCATTACGCAGCAGATTTACAGTCTGTCCCCTTTGGCCACTCGGGAATCCACCCATTTATTGCTTTTTGGCAACTTCTTGCTTTAAGCAAAAAGCCGATGATCGGACTCGAACCGATAACCTGCTGATTACAAATCAGCTGCTCTGCCAATTGAGCCACATCGGCATATTTAATTGTCAAATGACCCCAACGGGATTTGAACCCGTGTTACCGCCGTGAAAGGGCGATGTCTTAACCGCTTGACCATGGGGCCAGGTTTTCAAAAGCAGCTCCCCGAGTAGGGCTCGAACCTACAACCCCTCGGTTAACAGCCGAGTGCTCT
>OIXQ01000060.1_pt1 | contig 66873 bp, 72 predicted proteins | sample 1587791 | NCBI WGS metagenome assembly OIXQ01 (sample SAMN03283273) | human gut metagenome | biome: human-associated habitat; material: feces | host: Homo sapiens | place: Peru | collected 2012
TGTTGCTCAGGAACTTATAAATAAAGTTAAATCAAAGTGTTGCGGAATTAAGGATGATAAAAACAGATAAAAGTTAATAAAAGATAAGAAAAAGATATGATGGAGAACAGGCTACACGGACGAGGGCACGAGGAGCAGAATCGCTCGTGGGGCTACTAAAAAAGTTTGGTTGCGCAGGTGAATTTTTCATTTTAATAAATTGTTGGTAGCTTTTTTTTATTACGAGTGCTCCTGCGTAGCCAACTTTTTGAAATACAGAAGATAGTAAAAGATACGATATGGACGAGAAAGGAACTATAAGAACGTTTTGGGACTCCCCTAAAGAGATCGGGAAACCGACCCGTAACCTGTGGTGTCTGAGCAGGACGCTGGAGCCAATACGGGCGCATGAGATGAATGTTTGGCCTGATATGTTCGGTACAGACTATCTGACCCGCCTCCGCAAGCTCGGTCTGCTTTTCAGAAGCGAGAAGGAAGCAAGGGAGGCAGGCCAGTGGGTAAAGCTGGTGCTAAAGGACACCTCTATTCGACACGCCTCAACCTTTTTACATATCGGTAGGTTTCCATAATGAGATAGAACTGGCTCTCGAAAGCATCAACGTCCTTCTCGGGAACGCCCTTCTCAAGGAAATAGGCGCGGTCAAAACTAAGGTTGTTCTGAGCAGCCTCAACGGCGTACTTGATGAATTGCATACGGCTGGAGCCCTCAAAGGTCGGGATGCCGTGCATAAAGAGAATTTTAAGTGAATCCATAAGATATATTTATTTGGAACGAGTACAAAGATAAGAAATTCGGTCGGCTGCGCAAAGCCACAGATATATTTATTTGGAACGAGATATTATCAGCGCTTGCGTGGCCGACCATTAAAGACAGATAACGATGGAGACAAAGAATAACGATAGCACGCTGGAACAGAAGATTGTCGCTTACGCTGACGAGAACTTCTGGTTCTTGGAGGACGGTTCACTGGTGCCAAACAGACTGTGCGATTTCGATAATGGCATGAGCAAGAGCGGTGTGGGCAGCCTTGCCAATCTTATGCAGCTGCTGGAGGCAGGCACGGTTTATCCTACGTATCTGTCGGCCTCGCTTGTGGCACAGTATGCGCGTGGCGCTTGTGCGGTGAACGGATTGGAGAAGATGACGGAAGAGGGTTTGGCTCAGAGCGAGTCTGAGAAGAAGCCCGAATAAATAAGATGTGATATGACAGAAGAGATGACTAAGAGAAAGCGTTACCAGGCACTTCCTGTGAAGCCCTACGGCTTCATCACTGCCTTGGCACGCGAGATTGGCAAGCCCTACAGCCGAATGACGGTATCGAGGGCGCTTGCTGGGGAGTTCAGCGAGTTCAGCCCCTATCTTGGCAACTTCCTTGCCATCCGCGAGAAGGCTTGTGAGATGCTTGGCATTGAGAACCCAGACAAGAAGGAGGACGAATGAAGCAGTCGGTGAAGCTGGTTTATGGGCGGGGTAGAAGGGACAGCCTCGTTAAGGCCACTGCCGTGCTGATGGAGATGCACCTGGCCTTTTACTACAGCAAGGATTTCCTGCGGGTGAAGACGAGAAAGCCCGAGCTTGCCAACTGCATCAGTGAGGAGTTCAAGAAACTCAATCTGAAGGTGCATGTGAAAATCTACGAGGATTAACAACTTAAAAGAATCAAGATATGAATAAGAGAACAAAGAATTTTATCACTACGACACTGGGAGTCGTGGTGCTGGTATTCCTCCTTGGAGTGGTCGGAACGCTTGAGCAGCGGTGCGACCGCAGGGAATACGTGCTGCGCGGTATGGACGAGAATACCTATTTTGCTATCAAGCAGCATGTGAGTGACAGCATAGGCCGAATGGCTACACGCTCAGAAGTAGCCGACTACTATATACAGGAGGAGGGCTTATGAGACGGAGAGAATACCACGAGATAGACGCGGATATGTCCTACAGGATAGGAGAAGCCGCTGAGTTGTTGGGCATAAGTGCCAACACGCTGCGTAAGGATGCCAGGAGCGGTATGGTAGATTTCCTTACCAGCCCGAAAGGCCACATGCTGTTCCTTGGCGCCGCTCTTATACGCTACCGCAAGTTTTGTTTATAATCCCCAAAATACATTACTTAACATGAAGATTACACTCGAATTCAGTACTGGGCAGGAATTATTGGACTGCCGTATGCTTGAAGGCGCGATGTCAGCCATGTCGCGCTGTCTGTTGAACCACCTTAGTAGCGACGTGGTGAGCGAGCCAGCGGCTGAGGGCGATGCTCCAGAAGAGGTGAGCGCGGAAGCTGTTGCACCCGTAGAAGAGAAGCCCTTAGTGGTTCAGCCCAAGGCACGCAAGCCACGTAAGAGTGCTAAGACTGAGAAGAAGGAGGCCGAGCCAGCCCTGTCTGCCGAGTCCCCCGCTGTTAGCGAGGGTGAAGGTGAAGGTGAAGCCCCGCAGACCGAGCAGGAGCAGTCCGACCTGCCCTTTGCTGAAGGAGATGAGAACAAGCTACAGCCCGCACCAGAGCCACAGTCAGAGCCTGTATCGCAGCCTGCGCAACAGCCTACTGCGCCTACCATGACAGCCGCTGAGTTCCGTCAGAAGCTTGTGGAGCTGAGAGCGCAGCTTGGGGTGCAGATGGAGACTCCCCAAGCATTACAGCTGTCACGTGTCATCAGTGCTCGTTGCAACCATCTGTACGGCACTACCAAGCCAAGCACTCTGCCTGGAGATAAGTTGTATGAGTTCGTCCATAACGAGATGATGAACCTTACATGGAACGCAGACCATACGGATTTTGAAGACCTTATACCATTCTAAGTTATGTCAGCAACAGGACACGCGCTGCTTTCACCGAGCAGCAGCCATAGATGGATAAACTGCACTCCCTCTGCCAGGCTGGAGGAGGGAGTGCCAGACAAGGGAAGCGTATATGCGGAAGAAGGATCCTGCGCGCATGCCTTGTGCGAGTTCAAGCTTCTGCATTATCTCAACGTGGAGACAGGCGGTAAGTACGAGCAGGCTTTGAAAGCCGCGAGGGATGAGTTCGAGCAAGGCCGCGAGAAGTACTCTACCGATGAGATGAAGGAAGCGACCGACCTCTACGTGAGTGTGGTGTGGGAAAAGTACAGGGACGCGCTGAAGAGTACCGCTGATGCCCAGCTGTTCGTGGAGAAGCGGCTTGACTTCACCAAGTATATCCCCGACTCCTTCGGTACGGCTGATGCCATCATCATAGCCGATGGGATGATGGAGGTGATAGACTTCAAGTATGGCAAAGGTGTGGAGGTGAGCGCTACCGAAAACACACAGATGATGATATACGCGCTTGGCGCGCTGGACGCTTACTCCTGGGAGTACGACATAAGGTGTGTGCGCATGACCATCATACAGCCCCGCAAGCAGAACATAAGCGAATACGAGTTGTCGGTGGATGAACTGGCCAAATGGCAGGAGGAGAAGCTTACACCCGCTGCCCGTAAGGCCAACAAGGGCGAGGGCGAGCAGAAGCCAGGCGAGTGGTGTAGGTTCTGCAAGGTGCAGGCTCAGTGTGCCAAGTTGGCCGAGCAAGCCCTGTCAGTACACTCCAAGCACAAGGACAAGGGCTTGATAACTGCCGAGCAGATGCCTGCTATCCTGGAGGTGCTGCCCACCATCAAGAAGTGGTGCACGGCTGTAGAGGAGAGCGCCTTGGCAAGAGCCATTGACGGTGAGGAGTTCGAGGGATGGAAGATAGTAGAGGGCAGAAGCATAAGGGTGGTATCTGATAGTGGCCTGTTAGGTTCAAGGCTGGAGGAAGCTGGTGCTACCGACATCTACAAGCCAAAGGAGTTGAAAGCGCTTGGAGAGTTGGAGAAGCTTGTCGGCAAGAAGAAGTTTGCAGAGCTATCTGACGGATGCGTCATCAAGCCCGAAGGCAAGCCCGCTCTTGTACCGTTGTCCGACAAGAGACCTCCCAAGAACTACAGCAGTGCGCAGAAGGATTTTGAGAATATTGAGATAGACGAGTAACAAGTTATTAACGATTAAACGAGTAAACAAGATGGCAACAAAAGCAATTTCTTTAGTTATCGGCGAGGTACGCTTCAGTTACCTCCATGTGTTTGAGCCTTGGGCGGCAGAGGAAGGAGCCAACAAGAACTACACGGCAACACTGCTCATCCCGAAGGACAACGCGCAGTTGAACGCGCTTATAGACAAGGCTATCAAGCAGGCATACGAGTCAGCAGTCACCGAGATATGGGGCGGCAAGCGTCCTCCTCTGAAGAACGTTACACCCCTGCATGACGGTGACGAGCCTAAGAATGACGGCACAGACAGGGGAGAAGCCTACGAGAACCACTGGTTCCTCAACTCCAAGGGCAAGAGCCAGCCAGGCATCATAGACCGCAACAAACAGCCCATACTTAACCCAGACGAGATGTATAGCGGCTGCTACGGCTACGCAAGCATCGCTTTCAGAGGTTACCTCAACAACGGCAAGATGGGCATCAGCGTGTATCTGAACAATCTGATGAAGTCAAGAGACGGTGAGCCTCTGGGTAATGCCAAGACGGATGCAGCCGCAGACTTCGCAGGGGTGAACATACCCGCCTACGATGACGACTTATAATAAGGAGTAGTCCCAGTAACTCCCTCCCGCGCCACGGATGGTCTTATCTTGATTTCTGGGTGTTCGACTCACCACGCGGGAGCAAGACTCTTTAATATAATATGTTTTAGATTCATTACTATACTATTTTTACTTAGGTAGGCAACCCCGTGAGGGCAAGCCTGCCTCGCACATTGGAAATTTCTTTCTAATAGACTATGGCAATTAGGCCAAGCCCGCTGTCCGTGAGGATATAGAGCTGGCCACACGGGGCTGACTGGTCAGTCAAAGCAGGATTGGAGCACTCCTTTGTGGTTGCGAGTGTGGCGGTAGGGCCTGCTTCTGTGGTTCGATTCCACAGAGCCTCACATGACTTCATTACTGATAGACATAGAGACATACTCGGACGTGGACTTGAGTGCCTGCGGTCTGTACAAGTACGTGGAGAGCGACAACTTCAAGGTGTTGCTCTTCAGCTACAGCATAGACGGCACTCCCGCTGAGATAGTTGACTTCGAGGCTGGCGAGGAGCTGCCTGCCGAGGTCAGACACGCGCTGCTTGACCCATCAGTAAAGAAGTTGGCGCATAACATGTCGTTCGAGATAGTTTGCCTCAGCAAGCACTTCGGTCAGAAGATGGACGAGACGCAGTGGTACGACACCATGATCATGGGCGCGTACCTTGGTTTGCCCCTCGCGCTTGGCCAGCTGGGAGAAGTCCTTGGACTGGCAGAGGACAAGCAGAAGATGAGGGAAGGCAAGGCGCTCATCACGTTCTTCTGCAAACCCTATAAAGGCGCGAGGAGGACACGCGAGCAACACAAGGAGCGCTGGGAACTCTTCAAGCAGTACTGCCGCCGTGATGTGGATAGCGAGGTGGAGATAGGCCGCAGGCTTGTGGATAAGGCTTGGCAACCACGTTGGGAACGTGAGGTGCAGCTGCTTGACTTCCGTATCAACCAACGCGGTGTGGCTGTGGATGCTACCCTGGCGCGTAACGCCCTGCGCTTCTGGGAACGTTGCTCAGTGGAGCTTAGCGAGGAGGCCAAGAAGATAACAGGGCTTGAGAATCCAAGCAGCATCGCCCAGTTGCGGCCTTGGCTTGCCACTTGGGGAGTGAAGACAGAAGCCCTTGACAAGTCTGTAGTGAAGGAGCTGCTTAAGAACCCCTATCTGCCAGAACGAGTACGCAGGATGCTGGAGATACGGCTTGACCTTGGCAAGACAAGTGTGAAGAAGTACGAGACCATGCTTCAGTGGCGTTGCAAGGACGGTCGCGCCCACGGCCTTACCCAGTACTACGGCACCTTTACAGGGCGCTTCAGCGGACGCGGTGTGCAGACACAGAACCTGCCACAGAACCACCTCAGTGACCTTGGCCTTGCGCGTGAGATACTGCGAGGCGGTGACTACGAGATGATGTCTCTCTGCTACGACAGCATACCCGATACCCTGTCCCAACTCATAAGGACAGCTTTTATCCCCTCAGAGGGAGGAGTGTTGCACGTGTGTGACTTCTCAGCCATCGAGGCGAGAGTAACGGCGTGGGTGAGCGGTGAGCAGTGGGTGCTGGACACCTTTGCCAAGGGAGGAGACATATACTGCGTGACAGCCAGCAGGATGTTCGGCGTGGAGGTTACCAAGCATGGCCCCCATGGAGACCTCAGACAGCCAGGCAAGGTGGCCGTGCTTGCCTGCGGTTATGGCGGTGGCCCCGCTGCCTTCGACAGTATGGCAAGGAACTACGGACTGAACTTCACCGACAAGGAGAAGGAAACCTACGTGCGCCAGTGGAGACGCGCAAACCCTCACACCGTCAATCTCTGGAGTGTGGTGGAGCGTGCAGCCATTGCGGCCATACAGACGGGACGCGTGATAGCCATCAACAGAGGCATACGTATGCAGAAGCGGTACGGCATGCTGTTCGTCACCCTGCCCAGCGGTAGGCGCATTGCCTACCCGAGAGTGGATGCTACAGAGACCTTCAAGGGCATGCGTATCACCTACGAGCGTCAGAACCAGACAACGAAGAAGTGGGAGACGGCAGACACTTGGGGAGGCAAGCTTGTGGAGAACATCGTGCAGGCCATCGCGCGTGACATCCTCTGCCACGTGATGCTCAAGGCAGAGAAGCAGGGACATAGGATAGTGTTCCACGTACACGATGAAATAATAGTTGACTCACAGCGCCCCAACGCGCTTGCAGAGATAGAGGCTCTGTTCGCAGAACCGATAGACTGGTGCCCTGGACTGCCGCTTAAAGGCGCAGGCTATACGACACCCTACTATATGAAGGACTAAGATTCCGAAACAATATAATGGCAGACCGACAAATATACATAGCCACAGCGCCCAAGCGAACAGCAACGCGCTGGAGCAATAAACAGACGCACTGGAAGAAGCTGGTGGAGCGTTGCTCACAGACAGCCCAGACAGGCGAGAGCCTTGCGGAGTACAAGGCGATGAGCAAGCCAGACCAGAGCCAGCGCAAGGACGTGGGAGGCTTCGTGGGTGGCTACCTCATAGAAGGGCAACGCAGGAAAGGCAGCGTGAAGTTCCGCGATGTGCTAACGCTTGACATAGACTACGCGAAGGCCGACACTTGGGAGCAGTACTGTCTGCTCTACGGCAATGAGGCGTTTGTGTATGGAACGCACACCTATACACCCGAAGCACCCCGCATGAGGCTTGTGGTACTGCTGAGCCGCAGCGTGACAAGCGAGGAGTACGAGGCCGTAGGCAGAGCGCTGGCCGCACGGATAGGCATAGACCTCTTCGATGATACCACCTACGAGGCCGAGCGGCTGATGTACTGGCCGAGCAGCCCCCGCGATGTAGAGTATTACTTCAAGCATACAGAGGGTGAAGCCCTGGATCCTGACGAGGTGCTTGCCACCTACCACAACTGGCGCGATGTGAGCGAGTGGCCTTACAGCAGCCGCGTAGCCGCCTGCATACACACCTCCTCCAAGAAGCAGGGAGACCCGACAGAGAAGAAGGGCATCGTGGGCGCGTTCTGCCGCTGCTACAACATACACGAGGCCATAGCGACCTTCCTGCCCGACGTATATGAGCAATGCGGGGACACAGAGCGCTACACCTATACACAGGGAAGCGTAGCAGCTGGACTGGTGGTATATGAGGGAGGCTTGTTCGCCTACAGCCATAACGCTACCGACCCCTGCTCGCAGCATCTGGTCAATTCCTTTGACCTTGTGAGGCTGCATAAATTCGGCAAGGATGACGAACACGCCCAAGAGGGTACTGCCATCACCTCGCTTCCCTCCTACAAGAAGATGAGCGAGTTTGCCGCCTCGGACGCTCAGGTGCGCCTCGCGCTGATGGAGGAGCGTAACGCCTCGGCCGAAGGAGACTTCAAGAATGTAGGGGCAGGCGCAGAGGATGAAGGATGGGTGAAACTCATGGACTTCACACGAGCTGGGCTTGTGGCAAGCACCATCAAGAACATACGCCTTGTGCTGGAGAATGACCAGTGCTTCAAGGGCAAGCTTTGGAGGAACGACTTTAGCGGCATGGACTGCTACGAGGGCAAACTGCCTTGGACGGTGGGACGACCACTCGGCATCTGGACGAACTCGGACGACTGCTGCCTGCGCTGCTTCCTGGAAGAGCGGTATGGCATCACAGGTAAAGACCGCATAACAGACGCGCTGACAGCTGTCTTCAACAGTAGGAGGAAGCATCCCGTGAGAGAGTATCTGAGCGGCCTGCACTGGGACGGCACAGAGCGCCTTGACACCATGCTGATAGACTTCCTCGGCGCAAGAGACACGGAGCTGACAAGAGCGCAGACACGCAAGCAGTTCACCGCCGCTGTGGCACGCGCGACAAGACCAGGCTGTAAGTACGACTACACGCTGGTCATCACAGGCCCCGAAGGTATAGGCAAGAGCACCCTGCTGGCAAGGATGGGCGGTGAGTGGTTCAGTGACAGTGTGGTGACGGTGGAAGGCAAGGAAGGCATGGCAAGCCTGCGCAAGGCCTGGCTCATAGAGTTGGGCGAGCTGGCAGGCATCAAGCGCAGTGAGGTGGAGGCTGTGAAGCAGTACCTCTCACGCAGCGTTGACAAGTACAGACCCGCCTACGGACGCAGAGAAGAGGAGTACCCGAGGCAGTGCGTGTTCTTCGGCACAACCAACGTGACGAACTTCCTCAAGGGCGCAAACGGTAACAGACGCTTCTGGGTGGTGGAGGCTGGCGTAGAGGTGCCGACCAAAACCATCTGGACAGAGCTTAACAGCGAGTACAGAGACCAAGTATGGGCAGAAGCCAAGACGCGATACGAGCAAGGAGAGCCGCTGTTCCTGTCCCGAGACCTGGAGATGCAGGCGCGTAAGATGCAGAAGGAGTTTAACGACGTTGCCAAGGATGAGCGCATAGGACTCATACAGCGATACCTCGACACGCCACTTCCTGCCGACTGGGAGACAAGAAGCCTGGAGAGACGCAGAGCCTACTTCAAGCAGACCGACCCGCTGGAGGCCGAGGGCGTTCTCATCCGCACGGAGGTTAGTACGGTGGAGATATTATATGAGTTGTTCGGTGAGTCGTTGGACGAGAAGCTGCGCTATAAGTCCCGAGAAATAAACGCGCTCTTCGAGTGGATTCCAGGCTGGGAGAAAGGAAAGACTAATAGGATTCCAGGCTACGGGCTACAGCGCCTATGGGTGCGCAGCAGTCAGGACGAGATACTAACGGATGACGACTTATGAGAAGGATAGACGAGATAGCAGGCCACGCTCTGCTGAGCGAGAAAGCGTTGGAGGCCTACCTGGTGAAACGGGTGAAGATGCTCGGCGGTATCGCCCTCAAGTACAGCAACCCGACATGCACAGGCTTCCCCGACAGACTGCTTCTCCTGCCAGGCGGCAGGACAGCCTGGTGCGAGCTGAAGTCCAGAGGCAAGAAGCCAAGGGCGGTACAGCAGGCGAGGATCCAGCAGCTGAGAGAGCTTGGGCAGGCCGTGTATGTAGTGAGTTCAAGAGACGAGATAGAGAAGATGATAGATAATGTTTAACTAAAAATATAAGAGAAGCTATGAAAACTTATGTATGAACAAAAACGGTAAAGGCCGAACCTATGAACGAATTGGCCGCAGCAAAGAGAGGTTACGCCCGCAAGAACAAGGACAACCACGAGTGGCGTGAAGGCTATCATGTGCAGTACAACAACCCAGACGGTAGCATCTACGACTCATGGTCTCCAAAGTCTGTCTTTGAGAAAGCTTATAGAGCTGCTGAGACTCCTGCTGACCGTATTAAGATTGAGTTTGGAGAGACGGTTATGCGTTTTGCGAGGGGAGACGATTTTCTGAAAAGCAATAGTGATACCCTCATATACCCCACGAAAGTACTCCTTTCAGCACAGACAGAAACAGATAGAGAGTAGTCCTATCTGTTGCATGACAGACTCAATAAGATGTCCGACAAAAAGGTACTTCTCAACGGCTATGACTTCGGCACAGCTATCAAGTTTCTTAAAGCGGGTGGCGCTATCCGTAGAGCGAGCTGGAATGACGAGGGTATGTTTGTTATTAAGCAAGTTCCCGCTTATAGCGGGTGTCGCAGGAGCCAACTACGGCTACACGAGAGGGGAACAGGAGACCAACGCGCGCTGGACAGCACACCTCTCTGACAAGGAGGAAGAGATTGTGCGGCTCCAGAAGGAACTGAAGGAGACACGCGCCGCAATGCGTATTCTCAGTGAGAGGAAGGAGAGCGATGGCAAGAAGTAGAGAGCTGCGCCCCGCGACGGATGACGAGTACACCAACGAGGCGCTTAACAGAGAGTATTACGACCGACCATGCACGATGAGCAGTCAGAGCGAGGAGTGCAAGGCATACGTGAGACGAGGCTTCAGTACCGCCCTCACCCGCTCGAAGTACAGAGATGCGAATTGGATGGAGTGACAGACACCGTAACGAGACGATATGGACAACAAGGAATTTAACTGGGACGAGGCGATAAGCCTCGCGCACAAGACAGCCGTGGAGCACGGCTTCTGGGATGATACCCCAAACTACGAGCATCTGGCCATGCTCGTCATCACCGAACTCAGTGAGGCGATAGACGCGGACAGACACGACAGACACGCCGATACGGATGAATATGAGAAATGGTGTGCCTTCGTGAGTGAATATATAATAGCCTCCGAAGACCGTATCAAGGGATGCAGGACGGCATTCAAGGAGTGCATTAATGACACCGTGGAGGGCGAGCTGGCCGATGCCTGCCTACGCCTCATGGACATGATTGGCTACTACCAGATTTCCTTCATTCGTGACAATACGTTTACTTCCGACCTTGACAAGCCGTTGTGTGAGTTCTGCTTCCGAGTAACAGAGGCTCTGATGGCTCCGCACGGAGAGATATACTACGCCTGCCAAAAGGCTCTAAACATGCTGCTTGCCTATGCCGAGCGCAACGGTATAGACATCGAGTGGCACATTCACGAGAAGACAGCATACAACGAGCAACGGCCACGGCTTAACGGAGAGAAGTACTGAGACGCGAACTGGGTGGAGTGACAACTAAAAACAGACAGAGAATGAATAAGTATATTGGACCGAGAGAGGTATGGGCGCACCCCATGACGGAGTACGAGGCTATTGCGGCAGGCATACATCCCAAGTCAGAAGACGGGCATGTACTCAAAGCTGGTTACAAGATAACACAGCCTATCCCAAACGGGAGAGTTCTTGAATACTGGGTTGATGAAGACACGTTCAACCGCTGCTACACGCAATTCAATAGCTCGGAAGACAGACTGCGCGTAGAGATTACAGAAGTCCATCGCCGTATCCAGTCGTGGATGCTTTTCGATGAGCCCGTTCCAAAGCCGAAGGAGGAGAACCTGTGGAGACTACAGCATGATATGCTGCGTGCATACGTCAGAATTCTTGAGATGCGGATGGAGATTATCAAGAGTGAGAAAGAAAGAGAAAATTAACAACTGAACAGAATTGAGATGAGTAGTTATGTTGAATTTTGGTTGAAGCTTCAGGCTGAGAATCCTAAAAACAATATCGTAAAAGTGAGGAGGCTGACTGAGGGTGTAATGCGGGCTATTGAAAAGGCAGGACAGAAGGACGGCATGCGCACTGACGAGCTTCTGATTGGGCTGACGCTGGGCATAATGACCAGTTTTGAGGCAGTTTCGACTAAAAACAGGAAGGAGATGGTGGAAGAACTGTGCTGCTTCCTGCATGATGCGAGCGAATCACTGGAGACTTGGAAGAAAGAGGATAATAACAACTAAAACAAACTTAGATATGAAGAAGTACATTATCAAGAATGCAGATGGCAGCGAGCAGCATGTAATGCTCGCTGTCCACGATACCCGCAAAGATGCTCTGCTGACTATCCTGCACTACGCAACCAAGAGTGTAGAAGACGAGAATGACGACCGCCACGTGGAAATCTCTGTCAATTACATTGTCGAGGCCGTAGAGGAGGAGGAGGACGCGTACACAGACTTTGTGAGCGCTATATCGTATCTACAAGCGAAGGGTTTGCTGCATAAGGGAATACGTCCCTGTGATTTTGCGGGGAGTATCAACCCAAAGCACTTTGAAGCTTTGGACGCGCTGAACAAGCTGTTCACAATCGCACAGGCGTGGAATACTATGGATGGATTTGTACCTGATTTCTCGAATCGCGGGCAAGAAAAATGGTTTCCTTGGTTCGTGTATGACAAGGATGTTGCGGGGTTCGTGTGTGCGGATGCGAATTACGCGCCTACGTATGCGAATGCGACTATCGGTTCTCGGCTTTGCTTTAAGACTCAGGGGCGAGCTGAACAATTTGGCAAGAAATTCTCAGACCTTTACAACAAGGTGTTCCTATAACAACTAAACAGAATAGAGATATGGAAGAAGAGAGATATTACGAGTTCACGGGCGAAACCAAGAAGTTTTATAACCGCGTAGTACACCGTATCAGATGCACAAAGGACTTCCGCGATTACAAGGCAGGGGATGTCGGTGGTTGGGTAGAGGACTACAAGAACCTAAGTGAACAGGCCTGGGTGGAAGATGAAGCGGTGGTATGTGAATATGCAACGGTAAAAGGATCCGCAATCATCAAGGATAGAAGGCCATGCAAGGGTGACAGAATATGCCTGCGTAGGCATGGACGCACGTGTCTGTGACCATGCCAAGTTAGGGGAGTGTGCTCATGTGGGCGGCTGTGCTTTGGTATGTGACCACGCCTGGCTTATGGGCAATACAATGGTGGACGGGTATGCCGTTGTAGGTGGTATGACATATTCTATGGGCGCTCTTTACGTCACAGACGAAGCAGAGGTCAGATGTGAGGGGCTTCCAGGGCCTAAAAAGGTGTTTATCCCTATAAAGGGAACCTTCCGTATATGCGGGGATGCGAAGGTGAGAAGTAGCAGGGACTATGTGGTGTTCACCGATTGGCTCCATGAGGGGTACGAGATTGTTTGGACACGCAGCAACGACATGTGGCATTGCGACGGTCTTGGCATAAACAGCCCCTGCCCCGCAGAGGAGTTCATCAAGAAGGGCTACGAGAAGGGAGAGCTACACGGCAAGAACCGAGAGCTGCTCGTGAAGTATGTAGAAAGTATTAAGGAGCTTGGCTGATAGAGAACGAGATAACAAGCCTGTTTGGAATTGCCAGAATACCTAACACAATTCGCGCTTATAATAAAAACAAAATGAAAGAAAATAGACATTATGAGTTGACCGATGAGACCATTGAGTTTGACGGTCATACACTGCATCGCATTAGATGTACAGAGGATTTTCTGAATATAACGAAAGGCACTCTGGGTGGATTTGTTGAGGGTTATGAAAACCTATGTGGTGAAGCCTGGGTAGATGGCGAGGCGAAGGTTTATGCAGGGGCTGTTATTAAAGATCGTGCATCTGTTCAGGGTAGCGCTTGCGTAAGCAACTACGCGGTCATTGCAGAAAGAGCCTTTGTTGAGGACTCTGCTTCTGTTTATGGCGCTGTGTGGATAGGTGGTAACGCCGCAATTTACGATTCAGCTGTTATCAGACAAGAACGTCCTTTGCCTTTAATCATAAGTGGATATACCCAAATTGGCGGTAACGCGGTGATAAAATCCGACTACGACTATATCGTCTTCAAGAACTGGTGGTCATCGGGCAGGTACTTTACCTGGACACGCAGCAATGACATGTGGCGCGTTGGATGCTTCTACGGCACGGGTAATGAACTAATCGCTAAAGCCTACAAGGACGGCGAGGTGAGCGGGAGAGAATATGAAAGAGTGGTAAAGTACGTAGAGCAGATTAAGAGAGAGAGAGACAGCAAGCCATCTTTGTGGCAGCGGGTAAAAAAGATGCTAACAGGTAAATGATATGGATAAAGAGAAGATAAGAAAGACCCTATTAGAACTTGGTTTCAAAACAGACTCGAACCGATATAAATACTTCTTTAGGGAAGTAGATTTGCAAGATTTGCCAGATTCGTTAGAGGACTCGGATGCCTACACAGAACTAACCGTTGAGATAGATAAGGGGTATTTCTCCTGCCTAAACGTCCTCGAAAGATGGGACCGCATTAAACCTGGTTTTCCAGATAAAAACATAATTTCCTATCGGGAGATAAAATACCGAGTACGTTTCAAAACAGAGGAATTTCTGTGGCAACTAATAAAGATGCACGGAACGTGTAATCAAAGGAGGGTGCTAAAGCAACTACACGATGATATTGAAACTGAACTACAGGGACCGAAGCATTAAGTCCTACGCGATGCGCAAGCTTACGCCCTTTGAGTGTTTCAGGCTGATGGGCGTGCGCGATGATGTGATACGCACGATGCAGAGCACGAACGCACAGGCAGAGAAGCGTATAGAAGGCTTCAAGCCAAAGGGCAAGAAGGACGAGATGGCGGTGTCAGCAGCACAGCAGTACCGACAAGCAGGAAACAGCATTGTCGTTGATGTGCTTGCCTATATCTACGAGCATCTGTGGTACCCTAAACACCGCGAACCAAGCGGACAGATGAGCCTTTTCCCAGACGAGGAGTTGCCTGCAATGCCCGAACACAGCGATGACGAGAAGGTGATATGCACTACGTTCAGCGGGTATGACTCACAGCTGATGGCCGCTGATGTGCTGAAGGATTGGCATCCCGATTTCCGATGGACTTGCGCTGGGTGGAGCGAGATAGACAAGAACGCATGCCTTATGCACAACATCGTGTTCCCGCAGTATGCTGACAAGGCACTCGGAGACATCACAAAGATAGACTGGCATAAGGTGAAGGAGTCGTTGGCGGGCAAGGAGGTTGACCTGTTTACCTACTCCTCTCCTTGCCAAGACCTCAGCAACGCTGGCAAGCAGATGGGCATGAAGGAGGGCAGCGGTACACGCTCGTCCCTGCTGTGGCATGTAGCAGACGCGGTGGAAGTTTTGCGCCCTAAGTTCCTCTTGCAGGAGAACGTGGCGGCACTGGTAAACAAGAACTTCCTTCCCGACTTCCAGGTGTGGCTCGATAAGTTGGAGCGACTTGGCTACGTATCGAGGTGGCAGCGGCTCAACGCAAAGGACTACGGCGTGCCGCAGAACAGAGACAGGGTGTTCTGTCTGTCCATGCGGAGCGATGCGGCCTTTGACTTCCAGTTTCCAGAGCCTATAGCCTTGGACAAGCGGTTGGAGGATGTGCTGCTGGACGAGGCAGAAGAGAGGTACTTCCTCAAGGACGATGCCGTGAGCAAGTTCTTCAAGGCAAACGATTCCGACAACGCCCTCTTCATGCAGTTCGACCTGCCGACGACACACGAGGCCGCAATGTTCATAAAGACCGTGCTTCAGATATTCATGGAGCGTCACGACGGATGGGACAAGGGCATTGAGTGGAGCGAGAGGGAACTGAGCTATCATCGCCCAGCCATCGCCCACCTTTACGAAAAGTTTAAGGAGAACCCTAAGAAGATGGACGTGGAATATTGGCGCGGCTTCTATAAAATATTTAAGGAGAATATGGAGAGGAAGAGTATGACTGACAAGTATTACATCGGATGGGTACGTGACAGCAAAGGACGCATAAAGGGACGACCGCGCAAGCAGATAGCCAATGCCGTGACATCGAAGGTCGGGCACGGCATTTCCGACCCTCGCGACGGACTTGGCAATACCACACCTTATATAATTATAGAATATGACTGAATATGAAGATAGGACTTTTAGATGTTGACGGACGACACGGCAAAAAGAAATGGGGCGCTACGATATACCCTAACGTGGCTCTCAGAAAGACTGCCCGCTGGCACATAATGCGGGGCGATGAGGTAGAGTGGGCGCGACCTATAGACCTATTCTGCCGCACACACTACGACATACTGTATGCCAGCAAGGTGTTCAACTTCTCGCCCGATATAGACTTCGATCAGTTTTCTTACGACCGACTGGAGAAGGGTGGCACCGGCTACGACATCTATAAGCGTCTGCCCGACGAGATAGACAGACTGCAACCGCTATATGAGTTGTTCCCATGGGTGCCAAAGAACCATGCTTACGGCAAACTGACAGAGGGCTGTCCCAACAAATGTTTCTGGTGCGTAGTGCCGAAAAAGGAAGGGCATATACGTCCCTATATGGATATTGAAGAGATAGCCATCGAAGGACGCACACATGTTACGCTGATGGATAACAACATCCTTGCGGCTGGCGACTATGCCAAGGAGCAGCTTCAGAAGATAATCGACCTTGGTCTGCATATCGACTTCAATCAAGCAATGGACGCACGGCTTGTCACTCCCGAATATGCCGAACTGTTAGGCAAGGTGAAATGGATAGACTCGCGCATACGCTTCGGCTGCGACACAACAGCACAGATAGCGGAATGCGAGCGCGCCATGCAGCTTATCAATGCCACGGGATTTCGTGGTGAGTATTTCCTTTACACGATGATTGGCGGCAAGAACGATTTTAAGGAGTGCTACCACCGACTGCATTATTGGTGGGAACGTCTGCAACGCTTCCGCAAGAGCCATGAAGGCAGAGCCGTGTACGCCTACGCACAACCATACCGTGACCCTACAAATCCAAATCACGCAATCCCCGAATGGCAGAAGGATATGGCCCGGTGGTGCAACAGGCGGATGCTATTTTGCGCCACCGACTTCAAGGACTTCATGCCAAGAAAGGGATTCAGGTGTGAGGAGTATATGAGAGAATACGAGTTATTATAATAGAATATGATTAAAGAAGAAAAGGTGTTTGCCGTGTTCTGCGATTGCTGCGGGACACGACTCACAGAAGGTGACTACATAACAGGCTGGACAGATATGGAGTCGGCTGAGTTCGTAGCACGCGAGTCGGGCTGGGAGAAGCAAGGAGAGTACTGGTACTGCCCTGATTGTTGCAAGCCTAACGATGAGGAGGAAGAAGATGGGCAAGAATAGGAAGAAGGAAGACGGCATCTTCTACGACTTCGCCACAGGCCGATGCTGGGAGCACAACGGAAAGTCCAAGCGCCTGTTGTGGACAGAGAACATGTTGCGAGAACTGAAAGCCAAGTTCCCCATCATGCACAGCGAGGAACTGGCGGGCATGCTACAGATGTGTAAGCGCACGCTGGAACGCAAGGCAAAGGAACTGGGTATAAAGAAGAACCCGCAATGGCTGGCAAAGAACAGAGAGGAGTGTAGGAGGATAGCTTACAGCTGCACGAGGAGGGGACTCAACCCTGGCTGTTATAAGAGTGGGCATGCACCGACACACGGCTACAAGAAGGGCAGAGTGCTCAGCAAGGAAATAGAAGAAAAGCGAGTTGCCCATCTACGCGAAAGTATGATGTTACGAAAACGCAAACAAAAAGTAAATAAAGATGGAGTATCAGGAGAACAATCTGAAGAGTAGGGAGGAGCTTGCCAAGATGGCAATGGACATGATAGACGCTCATCTGTGCTACACGGGCAGCATACGCTCGGGCGCGAGTAAGGAAGAGGTACGCGCTAGCGCGAGAGACTACTTCCGCAAGCGTGACGAGTTGATGGAGGCCTCACGCAGCATCCTCTTCAACGCTAAGATGACAGAGAAATGAGAGCAATCCTGCATGATTACCAGAAGCGCGCGGTTCGGTTTGTGGAAGACACGCCGCGCTGCGCGCTTCTGCTTGAGATGGGCTTGGGCAAGAGCCTTATAACGCTCACCGCCTTGGGCAGGATGCTTGCAGACATGGAGGTCAGTAAGGCGCTTGTCATCGCCCCGCGTAAGGTGGCGGAATCCACATGGTCAGACGAGGTGGAGAAGTGGGAGCATTTGTCGGGTATGCGCGTGAGCCGCGTCATAGGCACAGAGAAGCAGCGCGTGAAGGCTCTGGAGCAGGATGCCGACCTCTACGTGCTAGGCCGCGACTCCTGGGTGTGGCTGGTCAAGTACTACAACGCCAGCATGCCGTTTGATATGCTCATCATAGACGAGTTGACCAGCTTCAAGAGCAACACCAGCCAGCGCTTCAAGGCGATGCGGCTTGTGCGTAGCCAGTTCAGCCATATCATAGGGCTTACAGGCACGCCAGCCCCTAACGGCTACCTTGACCTCTGGGCAGAGGTGTTCTGCATAGACGGAGGCCAGCGCCTTGGCAAGTTCGTAACACGCTACAGGAGCAACTACTTCAACGTGACCACAAGCCCGCAAGGCTATCTGCTTAGAGCAACGCTGAAGGAAGGATCCAAGGAACAGATAGACGCGCTGCTGTCCGACATCTGCCTCACCATGCAGGCAGGAGACTATCTGACTCTGCCAGAGAGGCAGGATATAGTGAGGAGAGTGCATCTCCCTGCCAGCATACTGAGCCGCTACCGCAAGTTCGAGCGCGAGATGGTGATGAGCATAAGCGACACAGAGGCTATCACCGCCGCGAGTGCCTCCGCCCTCATGGGTAAGCTGCTTCAGTATGCCAACGGCGCTGTCTATACAGACGAGCACATGGTGGAGGAGATACATCAGGAGAAGATAGAAGCCCTCAGAGAGATAGTAGAGGCCGCAGGGTCTCCTGTGCTCGTCTTCTACCAGTACAAGCACGACCTTGCGCGTATCAAGGACGCGCTCGGCAAGGACTACAAGCTGAGAGCCTACGAGAACGAGCAGGACTTGCGCGCATGGAACAAGGGAGAGGTGGAGGTGCTGCTTGCCCATCCCGCCTCATGCGCCTACGGCCTTAACATGCAGGCAGGAGGACACGTCATCGTGTGGTTCGGTGTGGGGTTCAACCTTGAGTTGTACCAGCAGGCCTGCGCAAGACTGCACAGGCAAGGTCAGAAGTACCCCGTGCAAGTCTATCATCTGCTGTGTTCCGACACCGTGGATGAGAGAGCCTGGCAGGCCATACAGAGCAAAGCCAACGAGCAGAACGCGCTCATGGGCGCACTCAAGCGCTTGGTACAGACGTACAGGTGAATGATAAATTGTCAAGAGAGAATGCCCGCGGAGATTATCTTTGCGGGCATAACTTTTTAATAATCGTTGCAATGATAGGAGCAATATTAGGCGCTGCCACCTCGATAGGTTCAAGCATCTATGGAGGAATCAAGGCTCACAAGGCCGAGAAGAAGTACAGGAAGGAGATGGCCGACCTAAACAAGAAGCAGAACGACTGGTACAACCAGCGCATGAACGAGGACTACACACAGCGCGCTGATGTGCAGCGCCTCCTCAACAGCTCACGTGAGGCCGCCGAGAGACAGATTAACAGCGCCCGTGCCAGGCAGGCCGTGTCTGGCGGTACAGACGAGAGCGTGATGGCGGCACAGGAGTCCGCTAATGCAGGGCTTGCTGACGCTACTGCACAGATAGCCTCGCAGGCAGGAGCCTACAAGGACGCTGTGGATAAACAGAACCAACAGAACATAAGCGATAACGCAGCGCGTAATATGCAGTACTACGCACAGGCCGCACAGAACGTACAGACAGCTGCCTCTGCAGGCATGCAGGCAGGCATGGGTGTAGTGGGCGCAGACATGCAGGCTAAACTTAATAACGGTAAAGGTCTCTTTGAGGGGCTGTTTAAGAAGAAGTAGATATGAAGAGAACAGAATCAGACATGTATTCTTTTCTCGACGATGACGAGAAGAAGAGTGTGAATTACCCACCGAAGCCAGCGGTAACTATTACCCCGACTCCCGCTCCTGCCGTGAAGGATGAGGTGCCAGCTGCCTTGCAGAGAAAAACGGCAGACTATACACCGCAGACCCCGTGGACACCGAAAGAGCAGAGAGTGGAAGCGCCCGTTGTGGAGGAGGAAAAGCCATCCCTGGATATACCGTCAGTCAGCGACTACGACAACTTCTCTGAGCTGGTCAAGCAGTACACTTCCGCACCGATGACCGAGGAGGAGCAGAAGCGCAGAGAGCGCGGGGCTGCTGCCGCTCAGAGCATGGGCGCACTGGGCAACGTGCTCAGCGCGTTCAGCAACCTTGCCTTTACAGGCGGTGTGGCTCCAAGCCAGAAGCTACCCGACCTGCCAGACGCTAACAAGGACGTGCAGGCATTCCGCACACAGGTGGAGAAGAGCAGGCAGGCTTACCTTAACAACCTGCTGCAAGGCCGTGCGCTCCAGCAAAAGGGAGAGGAGCTTGGTCTGAAGAGAGCGGACTTGGTGCGTAAAGTAAACGCCGAGGATAAGCGTTGGGAGATACAAGACATGCTTACCGATGCCAAGATTAAGAGGATGCAGGCCGCTACCGCAAAGGACGAAGCCACAAGAAAGAAGCTGGAGCGGGAAGCAGATAACATCGTGGCGCTTGCTCAGAAGAAGCTTCAGCTCATGGACTCGCAGATAGGGCTGAATAACCAACGCGCCAGCCACGTTGGCAGCGGTGGTAGTGGGGCATACAGGGTTCCTTACGACGTCGCCAATTCCCTTACTGGCGAATTAGAGAGATTGTATATCACCCCGAATGAGAAGCTACACCAAATGGGGCTTGAGATGGGGGACAATAGCCGCACAAGAGAGACCGAACACGTTAACGAGTTCGGCGGCAAGAGCACCACAAAGATAGAACGCGGAAAATCGGGAGAGCAGAAGCTTGCAGAACTTACACGGCAGAAGAAGGAGGAACGTAAAGCCGCAGAAGAGGCCAAGAAGAAGGCCAAGACAGGGAAGAAGCCGAACAATAATATGTCACACACAAGAGCACTTGGTTTATAAATATGGCACAGGATAAGTTAGATATACTATACGATGCGCTGGAACGTGATGGCGCGGTAACAAGCGGTAGAGAGAATTTCCGAGCTAAGATGCTTGCGCCTGGTGAGGAGGGCTACAAGAACAGGCTCGCGCTCTTTACAGCGCTGAAGCAGGACAACGCGGTAGAGAGCAATACCTACGAGGAGTTTGCTGCCAACCTTGGCTTGCATGCCGTGAAGCCTGCCAAGCAGGAGGATCCAGCCGAAGAGCAGGGCAGAGCGGCACAGCCCAACGCGGATGACTACGCAAGAGCGGCTAAGAACAACGCTCTGGCGGTAGCACGCGGGCGCGATGTGCTGCACCAGGCAGAGAACGCGCAGGAGTGGCAGAAGGCCAACTTCGGGCTTAACGTGCCAAAGGTAGAGCTTGGACTTGGCAAGTCGGGTCGTACCGTGGTCACAGCGCCTGCGTTCAATGCCAAGACAGGCAAGCAGGAGCGCACCTACATAACACAGAGCGGCAACGAGTACACCTCACAGGCTTCTGCCGAGCGTGAGCAGGCCGCTCTGGACAAGCAGCAGGAACAGGCGCGTAAGTTGGCTCGCGTGCAGGAGGAGATAGACAGCAAGCGGCAGGAGGAGCTGGCAGGCATAGACAAGCAGCTGGCCGTCATGCAAGAGCAGTATGACCGCATTAAGGGTACTGACCAGACGAGTGAGACACGCAGAGGATATATCATGCAGGCCATAGACCGCCTACAGCAGCAGCGTGACGCAGCAGAGAAGAAGTATCGCGGGCGCGATGTGAAGGCCGAGTATGAGCTGGGAGGCGGCAGAGAACAACTCGAAGCCGCGAAGGAGGAGGTGGCCAACGCGCTGAAGGATATAGAGGAGAGACGAGGCGAGAAGTCGGGCTTTATGAAATTTGCAGAGAGCCAGTTCCCCAACGTGACCTCTTACATACGTAGGTGGACAGACCCCGAGTATGGAAAGGCCAAGGCCGCAGAGCAGGCACTGGAGGATACAGAAAACACCCTCAAGCAGGCTACGCGCGAAGGCTTCTCCAACAACACAGCCTTCAACGTGGCACGTGGCGCGTGGGACGCTACCCGCGATATACGCACGTGGGACTTCGGCGCCAACGACTGGGCTGACAGCCGTAACCTGGCTGAGCTTGTAGATAAGTCAGAGCGAATCCGCAAGGCCGAGGAGGCAGGCAAGACACCCGAGGAGCATCTGACCGCAACCGAGCAGAGAGTGCTGGACGCGATGGCGGTATCAAGCACGCTGGACGCTAACTTCAGTGAGCACGTGCCGATGTCCTACCGCGTAGGACAGAGCGTGCCTGCCTCTGCGGGCTTTGCCGCCAGCATCTACCTCAACCCGCTCAACGGACTGGGTGCTGCTGTGGAGAAGCAAGTAGCGGCTAACGCTGCCAAGGGAGGCGTGAAGGGAGTGCTGAAGGGCGCGATGAAGACAGCGGGCAAGACGGTGATGAAGAACGTGACTGGCGCGCCTACCATGAACGCAGCCGAGCAGAGCATGCAACGCGCCCTCACGGTAGCCGCCGTGAACAAATACGGCAAGTGGGGCGTGCGTGCGATGAACACCGCAGGCCGCGTGATAGGTGACGGAGTGGAGGCGCTGGGTACAACGCTCACCACAGGACTGCCGCGTACCATGGCCTCTATCAACGAGAGGCAGACGGGTACGTTCATAGGCCGTGTGGATGACAGCGGGCGCATAGTGTATGACCGCGTGGAAGACAGAGAGACAGGGGCTAAGTCGTACCTCAAGGGGGGCTTGGCTTCCTACTTCGAGAACCAGTCCGAGTTGGTGGGTGAGTACTTCTCACCGATAAAGAACTTTGCCAACCTTGCTGCCAAGGATATGCCCCTGGCACGCAGCATGGTGGAGCGGTTCATTGCATCCTCACCGAAGCAGAAGGCTTCACTGCTGGCCGAGTTCCGAAAGAAAGCGCACATAAGCGGCCTCTTCGGGGAGTATGCAGAGGAGGTGATAAACAACCTGGAGAACGCGGTTTTCACGGGAGACATGAATTTGACGGGAGGTGTCTTCGAGCCAAAGCGCGAGGACTACAAGAGCGAGGAGGACTACAACAAAGCCGTGAACGACTGGAAAGGATCCATGTTCAACGCCGAGACAAACTTGGAGACCTTCTTGTCTGTGGCCGCGATGATTATGCCCATGGCCGCTATCGAGCAAGGCCAGAAGCGCTACAACTCCTACACCGTCAAGCGCCAGCTGAACACCTCTGCCGATGCCCTGCGCAAGTCGTTGGGCGAGGAGACCGCTGTACCTCTTATGACCCGCATGCGCGAGGCAGAGAGCATCAAGGATATATGCGATGTGTATATGTCCGTCCTCAAGGATGGCGGGCTGAAGGACAGCGAGCAGGCTCGTGCGCTGATGGACTACGCAGGTAAGCTGGTAGCCAGCCAAAGTGTGAACACAAGCGATATGGCGGGGGAGATAAGTGCAAACCGTGTGCAGCGTGGCTATAAGAGCGCGTTTGACGCGGGGCATGAGATGGCCGCTGATGAGCGCCACAATGCCGCTGTAGAGTTTGACAATGCAGCGGCAACCGCTACCGAAATGCTGGGCAAGGACTTCGTGATGGCCGTGCGGGATATGGACTTGCCGCAGTTCCAGGAGATACTGAAGACGCTGAGCTGGGAGCAGAAGAAGGCGGCTACGGATGTGTATCTGTCCAGCGTCCGACTGAGCGGCATCCTGTCAGGAGCGCGCGACCGCGTGGACGAGGAAGCCGACAAGTACGGCAACACGCTAAACCTCATGTCGGACGAGGATGGCAACGCCTGGCGCGGCTCTAACCTTGAAGAGAACGAATATGTCGTACCCTCTTCTCTGTCTGACGAAGGCAATACGCTGGTGGTGCGCGATATGGAGACAGGCGCTCTGCGCATGATACCGCGCGAGGAGGCGGGGGAACTGACAGCCGTCAACGCCAGCGAGGAGACAGAAGCCAGACGCAAGCAGCTGTGGGAGCAGGCGAAGGATGAAGTACGCTGGAACCTCAACCACCATAACAAGACCGTGCAGCCAGCCGTGGGTGAGACGGTCAGCATCAGCATGCGCAAGAGCGAAGACGAGGAGAACGAGACACAGCGCTTCCTCATCGTGAAGGAGGATGAGGAGGGTAACTTCTATCTCCTGCCCACACGTATGAACGAGGCAGGCGAAGAGGAGGCCATAAGCGGCACACCCTTCAAGGCCACCGCTGACGAGTTGCTGTCTTCCCAGGACTACGTGTATGAGCAGGAGGACGCAGCGCAGCGCGATGCCGAGCGCAGCGCGGTGGAGGAGACTACGGAGGGCGGTGCAACAGAGGAGACACCGACTGACGGTTCTTCTGTGGTCATAGAGGGCACTCCCGCTACAGAGGAGGACGCGCCTGCCGATACAGCAGTGCCTACCCGTAGCGAGGTGGCCGCGCAGCTGGACGCTACCGAGGAAGGCAGAAGCGCACGTGCAATGGTTGACGGCTGGGCGCGTGACGAGAACGATGCCGAGACAATCCATGAGTGGATAGACATCGTGGATGAGTCAGAGTGGGATGCCAAGACGAAACAGCTCCTGCATGACTACGTGGACAGCGAGGACGCACCAGACGAGGAGGGGCCGACTGGCGGGTCATCCGCTGTAGTGGAGAGTAAAGCCGCTCCTGTTGTGGAGAGTGAGGCCGCTCCCGCTGTGGAGGGTGAGACCGCTCCAAAGATACCGCTGGGTAAGGATGGAGCACCCCAGTACGACAAGGCTCCTGTGCAGGCCACCGTGGAAGACCTGTATGACGGTACCCTTGACGACAAGGAGGTTGGCGAGTTCATAGAGGCGCAGATAGCGGAAGCCGACAAGAACGTGAAGAAGCTGGAGAAGCGGAAACCCAAGGTAGGCACTGACAAGGCCAAGTACCTTGCCAGCAAGAAGAAGTGGGAAGACGAACTGGAAGATGCCCGCCACAAGGCTCAGTACTGGAACGATGTAAAAGCCGAAGTGGAGAGAATAACCACACCCGCAGACGCGCAAGGCTGGGAGGGCGAACTGAACGATGATAACGCACGCACGGCCTACCGAGCACAGCGAAAGTCAGAGAACGGCATACCTACACAGCAGGAGTTCATCGCCGACTTCATGGCAAGTGCCAAGATAGCACCTGAGTCCTTCAGAAAAGAGACTGGAGGCGGAACGCTGGAGCAGAAGCAGTGGGCAGGACGTATCGCGAAGGAGGGAGACAGCATAGAACGCCTGTCCGAAAAGTTGGTTGACCTTGACAACACTGAGAACGGTGGCCGCTTCTTCGGCGGTGACAGCGCTGCCGCAAGGGATGCCATTATAGACTTCCTCAAGTCGGGACGAGATAAGACTGACCAAGAGCAGGAGTTTGTGGAGCAGTACAACGCGCAGCGCGATGCGTACTATAACGAGCGCTACGGCATGTCTTATGAGGACTATATCGCATATTCCGAGCAGGAGATGCCCGAGATGTTGAGAAGATATAGTAACTTTGACGAGCAAGAGTTCACCAAGCTATACGCAGACGAGATAGAGGAGGACTTGCGTAGAAGAGAGGAACAAGCTAAACAGCAGAACAATGGAACAGAAGGAAATGACTCCGCAGGAGAAGAGCAGAGCGATGGTGGAAGCCATCAAGTACAACTTGGCGAACGGACTGATGACACCCGAGGAGGTGAAGAGCGCACAGACACCAGAGCAGAAGAAGATGCTGGCGATGAAGGCGCTGGTAAACCAGAGGCTGCGCAAGAGAATGCTGGAGCAGAAGCAGCAGGAGGAAGAACAGCGAATGTGGGAGGAACACCAGAACTCCAAGGTGATATACCGTCGGAAGAAAGAGTAGCACCCAATCTCTCATCCAATAAAGTGGATGAATACGGCAGACCTTTGGTGCTTGCCGAGGATGGTACTACAACGTTCGGAACGATGGATCCGAAGAGCGGATTAAAGGAAGCGCCAATTCTGTTGAGCCTCGGTGAAAATTATGTAGGGGAAGACGGGAAGAACCACGGCTACGGCTTACTTCATATAGAGGCAGGTCATGGTGAACAAATACGTAGAGCAGGCTTTTCCTCTGTGGAGGAGTTCGTTGAAGCGGTTGCCAAGAATTATGTTTGCATTCGCGAGGGCGCAAAGATTGGAAACACGCAAACTTACCTTCTGGAATTGACAGACACACACAACAACACCCTGTTTGTGCAGTTGTCAAAAGACGGGGCGTACTGGAACATAAACAGCGCGGGTATTTTCAAGGTGAAATACTCGCGCCGTAAGCCGAAAGTCCATTCCGTACCCGCATTGGGAGAAGATACTAACACCGATATCCCCGAAGTTAATAGCGGCCATTCTGAGGGTGTAACCGCGCCAGCAGGGAACTCTTCAAAGACTTCTGACGGCAAAGGTAGTACAAAGCTTTTAACCGCGCAAGAAAAACAAGAAAAACAAGAAAAAGGAGATATATTTGCTGAGGCAGAAAGACTGGCAGAAGAGGAGCGCGCGAAACGCGAAAAACCTTCTGAAAACAAGGGAGGAGCGTTACTTTCTGAACAGATAACCAAAGCCTCAGCCGAAGTGAATACCGAACCGACAGAGGCGCAGAAGGAAGCAGGCAACTATAAGAAGGGGCATGTACAAGTCGGTACGTTTGACATCACCATTGAGCAGCCGCAGGGCAGCGTGCGTAAGGGCACTGATGCTGACGGCAAGCAGTGGGAAAACAAGATGAACAACACTTACGGCTACATTCGTGGTACAGTGGGTGTTGACGGCGACCACATTGACGTGTTCCTCTCTAATGATATTGACGGTTGGGACGGACGCAAGGTGTTCGTCATTGACCAGTACAACCCTGACGGTAGTTTTGACGAGCACAAGGTTATGCTTGGCTTCAATGATACTGACGAGGCAATGGGAGATTACCTTGCCAATTACGAGCAGGGTTGGGAGAATGGCCGCAGGATTGATGTGTCCGCTGTGAACCTCGAAGACTTCGAGAAGTGGATTGAGTCAAGCACGCGTAAGACTAAGCCTTTCAGCGAATACAAAAATATAAAACTTGAACAAGGGAAAAACGAGAAAAATACAAGAGAAGAGATAGAAAGCCAGCTCGTAGAGAACGACCCAGACTTCATAAAAGCGAATGACCATGCGCGTGACGTGGAGCAGAAGTGGGAGGAGAAGATACAGGACTACCTCTTTGAGCACTACCCAACGCAGGCCACCTTGTCTGCGGAGACAACATCCGAAAAAGGGCAGAAAGAGCGTGAAGCAATGAAGGCCGACCCCGTACTGAAGGAGTTGCGTGAGAAGGCGAACGCCGAATACGAGGAAGCCGATAAAGCGGTGGAAGCCGCATACAAGAAAGCCACTAAAGCCGCAAGGGACACGCGGCTCCAGAAGGCAGATACCGTCGATACAGAGTCGATGGCTGAGGAGTATGGCTTGGACGGTATGTGGCTTTCCCGATATGCCGAGGGTATGAAAGAAAGGAATTCGGCTGCGGCTGCAATGGCTCTTCATGACCTAAAAGCTATATATCTGCGTGAACATATAGCGGAGAAGAAGGCGTTGATGGAGCGTGATGGAGTGAGCGGTCTTCTTGCTAACAAGCGTCTGTTTGAGCCTGTAGAGCAGGCGATTAAGGCGAAGTATGGAGACGTGGACGTGCTTATCGAGGAGCGCAGAAAGCAAGCGGAGATAGAGCGTGGCCTGATGGAGGCCGCACGCAAGAGAGCCGAAGAGGAAGAAGCCAAAAGGCAGCAGCACTTGGAAGAGTTGTCTTTACTCACAGAAGACGAGATAGACGAACGCTATGCAGATGCCTTAGAGAAAGGGGAGGAGGAAACCGCAAGAGAAATGCTTGACGAGGCCGCACGCCGCAAAGGGTATGGCGACACTGACAGCGAATATCAGGGCGTGGGGGCATGGAGCGCTCCCGCAAATCCAGGCTATGAAAGTGACGAGGCTCGGCGCGCAGCTTTAGAGGACGATTCCCCTGACTTGAACTTGGAAGATATAGCTTTGGGGTATAGCCAACAGCCAGACGATTACTTCACACACCCCGAGTACTATTCTCAGAACACCCCACATGGGCGGGAGTCAGTTCGTGCTATACAGACGGCGCTTGATGCACTTAAGAGGGGCGACAAGGATGTGAAGGTAAGAGTGTACCGCGCGGTTCCTGTTTCTTTGAAGGAGGGCAAACTTCGCAATGGCGATTGGGTGACCCCATCGAGGAAGTATGCCGAAATGCACGGCAACAACCGCCTGGAAGGCAAGTACCGCATCATCGAGGACGAAGTGCCAGCCACAGAGCTTTGGTGGGATGGTAACGATGCCAACGAGTTTGGATATGACAACGGCAAGAAATACAAGTACAAAAACACCAAGAACAACAGAAAGCTGAACGACTTGGTAACACGCGATGACAAGGGAAACATAATCCCGCCATCAAAGCGTTTCAACTCTCGCAAGGCTGATGAGCGCTACCAGCGCGGAAAAGATGCTGTTCCCGCCACGAAGGAGGAAGCTATCCTGCGCGATGCCGTGATAGACAGAATGCGTGAGAATGGCTTGGATGTCATAACAAACGAGGAAGAAGGGCAGCGTGTGCTGGACGAAGCTAACGGAAAGGCAAGAACCCAAATGGGTGTCACCCCAGAGAGCTTTGCAGAAAGGCAAAAACAAGCTGCCGAAAACCGAGGGGTTGTAACGCCAGGCTTAAACGGCATGTCAGTTAAGGTGCTCAACGGCATCCCAAGGCATAGTTATACAGGAAATATAGCTGATGCCACAAGGCAGGCTATCCAAAAGGCAAAGGAGAAATACGCTCCTGAAGGAAAGGCCAAGGTGCTTCATTACGACAATAACGGAACAGAGTTTGACTATACAATCTCTGGTAACGCAATAGAGATTTGTCTAAGCCCGAAGCATCAAGCTAAGAGCGGCAATAAGGGCGTTCATCTGGCTTTGGCAGAACATCTTGACGAAGTGATAAACCATAGCGTTGAGGTGGAAGAGCATCCCGACTATATCAAGGGGAAGGACGGAAAACGTGGTGTGGAGATAAATCCTGATGGCCTTATACATAGGTTTTATGGCATAGCTGTAATTGACGGTGTGCCTTGCAGGGTAATGACGCTGATGCGCGAAGACGGCCGTACAGAAATGAGCAATGGCATCCACTCATACGAGGTACAAAAAATAGAAGTGCTCGACAACGAATTGCCAAGCACTTCTAATGGTGTGGGTAAGCCGATAAGTGAATTACCCGCCTATCCGCTTGCAAAGTTACTAAAAGGAGTTGAAAAGGCCTACGATAAAGGCAAATATTTGCTTGAAGAGAGCGAAAAACGTTCAAATGGCGTGCGTGAGCAGCGTGTTTGGCATGGTTCGGGTGCTGACTTTGAGGCTTTCGACAACAGCCACCTGGGCGAGGGCGAAGGCTCGCAGGCTTTTGGATGGGGGGTCTATGTTACCAATTCTAAGGATATTGGCATCTCTTATGCCGCAAGAATAGATAATGACCAATCAAGAAGGAACTATCTTTTTCAGCGCTCAAACGGCGCAAGATTCAAGAAGAAATATCCTACTCTCGAATCGTTCCTACAGGATGTTAAGCGGATGGGGATAAACGATAATGCCACAGAACAAGAAAAGACTGACTATTACCACAAAATGATGAGGTTGGCAGAGCCGTACCATAATCTTTATACGGTAGAAATCCCCAATGACAACGGAAAGAACTATCTTGACTGGGATTCCAGGGTTGGTGCTAGAGTGCTGAACAAAGTAAATAGACAATTAGAGCAACAAGGCAAAAGACCGATAAACCCCGAACTCGACAAGAGGTATAAATTTTTGGACGGCAACGACTTGTACAGGGCTTTGTCAATTAGGATGCCTAATGATGACGCAACATTCAATGACGATAAGGCCGCAAGCGAATTTCTGTATTTCCTCGGCTTTGTCGGCATCAAGTACAAGGCTGGGCGAAACTTTGGTGGCGCGAAAGAGGGCGATACGAACTACGTCATATTCAACGAAAAGGATGCGAAGATAACCGACCATGTACGCTTCTTCCGCACCGCCGATGGTGAGGCTTACGGCTTTACCGTTGGCGGGAAGATATACATAGACCCGAAGATAGCCAACAGCGAAACACCTGTGCATGAGTATGCGCACCTGTGGGCAAGCGCTCTGAGACAGTCAAACGCTAAAGAGTGGGCAAACGTGGTTGGCCTTATGAAGGACACCGCTGTATGGGAGGAAGTGAAGAAACGTTATCCCGAGCTGAAGACTGATGACGAGATAGCAGATGAAGTGCTGGCTACCTACTCAGGCCGTAGAGGCGCGGAACGCTTGCGTAAGGAGATGGAGGAGGTTACCAAGAACGGAAGCATCTTCGACAAGGCAGAAGCAATGAACGCGATGCAGAAGATACGGCAGGCGCTTACTACGTTCTGGAAGAGCGTGGCTAATTTCCTGCACATCCACTACACCACAGCCGAGGAAGTGGCAGACCGCGTGATGAAGGATTTGTTGGACGGCGTGGATCCTCGCATGATGAATGACGGGGAAAGCCTGGAGAGGGTGAACGAGAAGTTCAATGAACAACTCGCAAAATTTACGGAGGATAATTCCGACAAAATAAATTTCAATTTGGGAAGCCCCTCCGCAAAATTATTGTCGGCGGGAGTCGCTGACAAACCGATAAGACTTCATGGCAGTAAGGTTGCGAAGAAGATGAAAAAACATGGCTTCTCCATTGAAGAGCTGCATGACTTGCCAAAGGCCGTGGCAAATCCTATCGCAGTATTTGACAACTTAGGGAAAGAAGGTAATCGCTCCGTGCTAACGGAATTGAAAACCGCGAATGGAAATTTCCTCGTTGCAATAGACTTAGGGAAAGGAACAGAGGCCGACTTTGATATTGTGAGCAGCGTGTTCGGAAAGAAAGGACACAGCGTTGCCGCTTGGATTAACAAGGGTTATATGAGGTTTGTAGATAAAAAGAAAGCCCTGAATTATCTGCACCTCTCCGCACCAATCGCGGAAGCCTCAGATAACGCAGAGCTTTCTTCTGCGGCAAAGGTAATACAAGATTTCGAGAACCCAAAGGTTTCTGACGAAAAAGTTTCTGAGGATGACCTTTATCGCGTTGTGGATGACAAGGAGACCATCGAGCGCCTGGACGCAGAGCCGAAGATAACAGCTTACCGAGCCATGCAGGTGATAGACGGCAAACTCTACTCACCAATGGCCGCAAAGGTGGATGGAGAACTGACAGACAGCAACCCGTATAGCGCATGGACGGAAGCAGAGGAAACCCTGCTTGACTTTACGCCCGAGCAGAAAGCTGCGATGGAGGCGCTGGACAAGTCAAACGAGCCTGGTAACGTAGAACTCATCAAGGGCAAGCTGCGTTACAACAAGCAGAGCAAGAACGGAAAAGGTACTTTGCAGTTCCACCTTGTGAAGGGAGACGGAAGCAGCCTCTGGGCGGCATACAACCCCTATATACACAGCTCCATGAGCATGCTTAATGACCAGTTCACCTCAGCCTACAAACGGCCTAACATAGTGGTCGTGGAGGTAGAGATACCCGAGAGCGAACTTACCAGCGGTTACAGAGCACAGAACGCAAAGAACACGGTGGGCATGACAGAGTGGAAAGCAGGACCCGTGGCAGGACAACTGCCTGGTGATATGGCAAGACAGGTGATGCTCTCACGCTGGAGCAAGGTCAAGCGCATTGTCCCCTACAGCGAGGTGGCCGACCAAGTGGCCGCAACTCTCAGCACAGCCGAGGAGAAGACAGGACAGAAGGTGCAACTGCCCATCGAGTCCTTCCATCCAGAGTTGAGGAAGAAACTGGAGAAGCGGGGCTTTAAGTTCCAGCACGGCAAATACACCGAGGAGACCGCCAAGCGCAAGGCATGGGATGACCTGACGGATGAAGAGAAGCAGCAAGCCTATAAGGGCGCTGCCTACATGGACGATGCGGCCATAGAGGCTCTGAACAGCGAATACAGGGGCGAATGGCTAAAGCGTGAAGGCGAAGGACAAGCCACAGACGAGGAGGTATCGCCTGCCAACGACCCCGTATCGAAGATGATAGGCAAGAGCCGATACAGCGCAGGACAACAGGTAGAATACGCGGAGAACATGCGGGAACGTATGACCACACACGCGCAGGAGCTGGCAGAGAAGCTGCATCTCAGCAACGTGGAGATAGTGGCCGATGGTTCGGGCTTCACGGGCAAGAGACAGAAGGCAAAAGGATTCTACAACAAGACTACTGGCAAGATAACCGTAGTTATAGGCAACCACACCAGCATGGCAGATGTGGAGAAGACAATACTGCATGAGGCGGTAGCCCACCACGGCTTGCGTCAGTTGTTCGGTGAGCACTTCGACCAGTTCCTTGATAACGTGTACGAGAGCTGCGACTACAAGATACGGCAGAAGATAGACGCGCTCATGGAGGAGAAGGGCTACGACCAGCGTACCGCCACAGAGGAGTATCTTGCGAGCCTTGCAGAGGATATGAACTACGAGACAACCGACCCGACCTTCTGGACGGCTATCAAGGAGGCTTTCTCGGATATGCTGCACACGCTTGGCTTCGACTACGCGGGACCCGTACTCACCGACAATGAACTGCGCTATATCCTGTGGAGAAGCTACAAGAACCTTGAAGAGCCTGGCTCGTTCCGCAGCATCCTTGGTACGGCTGAGGACTTGAAGATGCAGGAGACACTTGGAGTAGGACAGTACGAAACCGAGGGCAAGGAGTCCGCTGCGGCTGAAGACCTCTTCCGTGAGGATGACATAAGCCGTGCGCTGAACAATGACAGCGAGGGCGCAGGATGGAGCCGCGAGACCATGCAACGCGCATGGGACGATGTGATGAGTAAAGCATCCTTCCTTGCCAAAGAGGGCTACTTCGACTACCTTGCCAGCGTTGACGAGTTCCAGAAGCTCGTTGAACGCGCTACAGGAGAGAAGGTGAGCGACATGCAGAACGCATACAAGGCGATGCTGCAACTGAGCAGCCGCAACGCAAACGAGATGAAGCTTTTTGACAGTGCGTTTGCACGCCCGCTACAGCGTGCCGTCTATAGGCTCATAGGCGCTGTCAAAGACTTCAAGAAAGGCAAGGGTCTTGAGTTGTCCTGGTATCTCATCTCCAAACACGGCATAGAGCGTAACAGAGACATGGCCATACGCGCCGCTATGAAGGAGAAGGCCAAGGATTCTTATGCGGAACAGATACACGAGGCCACCGCAGAGCTGAAGGAGGAACGCACACAACTGCTTGCCGAACTGACGCGCATAGCGGCTGGCGAGGAAAGCACGCTGGGTACTGAAGCCGCTATCAAGGCTCGTGTGAAGCAAATAGAGGCAGAGATAGACAGCATCAAGAAGCATCCCAACAAACACGGGCTGAAGACTGAAGCAGAGTTCTACGAGGACGAGCTGGATAACTGGTACCGTACTGCTTCCTTCATCAAGGAGTATGCAGAGGAGAACGGCTGGACTTGGAGGGAGACGCAGGAAGAGCTGACACGGAGAGCCACTGACTTCGGGGCAGACGTGACGGAAGACTACAGCGGTCTGTCGGCACTCGTCGAGGAGGAAGAGGACTTCACAGAAGCCGCCTACAGGCGCGTAGAGAACTACGAGAACGCACACTACACTGATGACCTCTGGGAGGCTATACGCGCGATGAGCGGGTACAGCCTGGAGAAGCAACGAAGCAGCGGGCTTACGACCAAGAAATACGTGGATGAACAACTTAGGCGCTACGACTTCTTTGTACCCTTGCGTGGCTGGGCTGACCCGACCGCAGAAGAGATGTACGACTACTTAGACGGACAGCGCAGCGAGCTGGGCAACCCCGTCAAGACAGCAAAGGGCAGAAAGAGCGAGGCTGACAACCCGCTGGGTGGCCTGCTGAGCGTGGCATACAGAAGCATCGCGAGCGGTAACAAGAACATGGCTCTGCAACACTTCTACAACCTTGTGAGCGCCCACAACACTAGCGGCCTGGCTGTCATAGACAGTATGTGGATAGAGAACAGAGGCACAGAAGACGCGCCAGACTGGGTGCTGGCCACTCCAGAACTCACCGACCCAATGACAGACGGGCGAGAGATGAGCGCGGAGGAGGTGCAGGCAGAGCTGGACAGGTTCAACGCTGATATGCGCGAGAAGGCCGCTCTGGGCATGGCTATACAGATGAAGAAGGGAACGCCCCTGCCGCCTTACAGAGTGACACAGCAGCACGCACGCGCACACCAGATACGCCTCTCTGTAGGAGGCACTAACCGCGTCATCACCATAGTGGGCAACCCACGTGTGGCAATGGCACTCAACGGCCTGCTGAACCCCGAAAACAGCGGCTGGCCTATACTGCGGAAGCTCAATAACTTCATGGCAGGCGCGTTTACCAACTACAACGTGTCCTTCGGTGGAGCTAACCTTGCACGAGATACAGCGCACTCGAACTTGCGAGCGTTCATAGGCGAGAGCCCCGCCTACTGGTGGGCGCTGACCAAAAAGCAGAACCTTCTGCTTGGCAACGTGGCCAACTGGGCAAGGATGGTGGGCATGCTGCGCAAGTACGAGGCTGGCAAGCCGATGACGGGGTATCATGAGCGCATGTTCAAGGAGTTTATGGACGGTGGCGGTGCTACTGGCTACACCATGATACGCAACCAGAAGGAGAGCACGCAGTTCATGGTGGACATGGTGCGAGACCTCAAGAACATCAAGCGCAGGAAGCTCAGCCCCATGCGCATGTTCGAGTTCTTCTCGTTCCTCAACGAGGCCGCAGAACTGGTTAACCGCTTCGTGGCTTACGAGACAAGCCGCGAGATGGGACGCACAAGAGAGCGCAGTATAGATGATGCAAAGGAGGCTACGCTGAACTTCAACCGCAAGGGAGCGGGTGCCAAGAGCCTGACGCAGCGGGAGGGCGCGAAGTACAGGCTATCCAATGCACTGAACTACTACAGCCAGTATGGCCGTTCGTTCATCGTGTTCTTCAACGCACATGTACAAGGCACATACCAGCTCTACAGGCTTGTTAAAGAGCACCCCGCAAAGTTCGCTTTCGCGTTCGGTGCGGCTCCTATCACGGCCGCTGCTGTGGCTCTGCCACTCTTCAATAACTTGCTCCTGCCCGCCATATACAGCGCTGTAGGCGGTGACGGGGACGATGACTGGGGAGACTACTACTATGAGTTGTCCGACTGGGAGCGCCAGCATAATATCTGCCTGCGTCTGCCCAAGGGTCACGGCTGGCTGAAGATACCACTTACACCCGAACTCGGAGCGATGTTCCAGGTAGGCGATGTGACGGGCGCGTCCTTCGCGGGCAAGCGCGATATGCAGGCTTCTGACTTCACGGGTCTGATGGAGCTTGTAGCACCCAATAACGTGGACTTTACAGACGCTGGCACGGCTATATCGAGCCTTGTTCCAAGCAGCTTGCAGTGGGCATCCCATATAGCCGTAAACCGCGACTTCAAGGGCTCCCGACTGCGCAACGACAACATGTTCAGCCGCTATCAGCCCGAATACCTCAAGGCTACCCGTAGCACAAGCGCGACCATCACCGCGATGTCACGCGCGCTGAACAAGGTAGGCGGCGGCAATGACGAGCGCTCTGCCGACAACGTGCTGGACTTCTCCCCAGGCTACGTGCAGGAGATGCTGACAGGCATAGCAGGCGGATGGGCAAGCACGGCGCTGGCCGTGTCTGACGCGCTGGCCGCTCCCTACCTTGAGGGTGGCGGCTCGGAAAAGGATTATTGGAAAGGCGCAAAGGGTCTGTTTGACAGAGGAGGCGTGCCAGTGCTCAGCCGCTTCTGGATAAGCGGCAGCGGGGAACGTAACGCAGCACGCGCAAAGGGCGAGTACATGCGGACGGTCAAACCGTTCATGGGTGCGACTGAAAGCGAGTTCAGCCTTATAAAGCGCATACCCCGACCCGCGGCGCTGAACGTGCGTGCCAAGGAGGAGAAGCTGGAGGCCGCTAAGAAGTCACACGACCTCTTCGCTATAGCAGAAGCGGAGAAAGCGCTGGAGGCGGCTAAAGCCAACTTCGAGGAGGCGAAGAAGACACAGCGGCAGAAGCTGGACGCGCTGCAAGGATCCGAGCGCTTCAAGGCTTATCGAGACATGCGGGGCATCACGCGCTATATAGACTACATGCTACGTATGTACAAGGACAATGACCTACCCGCTAACGTAGTGGACTCCTTGCAGGAGGCTAACCGCAGGCTGCTGGAGGTAGAGAAGTAGCAACAAAGGAAAGCCCCGTGAGCGGTAAAAACTCACGGGGCTTGCTATATACTCAGTTGAACGGTAAATGCGGTTTTGCTTAACATATCGCGCAAACGTGTTAACGAAAGGCCGATTTACTTAACACGTACACGCGTGCGCGCGTACATAATATGTCTTGGACATATCTTGGACATATCTTGGACATCCACTAAAATCGAGCCCATACCGACATATCGGCCTCTGGTGTACGCCAGTAGTCGCGCACCCTTTTACGTATCGCCCACACATGCAAGGGAGAAAGGTTCTCGCGGATCCTGCGTACTAACTCGGACGGGATGACCTCACATAAGGTAGCACGCGCGGGCAGGTGGCGCGCCTGTAGCAAAACCCTGCAAAGGTCAGACTTGCTTAACAGGGTGGCGGGGTCTTTGCTGTCGTCCCAGCCTTCAATGCCCTTCAAAGCAAGTGCCATAAACTCCCACTCCTCGGGACTGAAAAATCCCTGTAACTCGCACAGCGCGTCTGACAGCAAAAGGCGCATAGCCTTAATATAGAACGTAACTGCGGGCGTGGCATACTGGAACCCATCAAAAAGGAAATCCGTGTCAGCGGGTTGCATGCGCACAACGAGCTGCACAAAGTCATGGTTTGTAGAAGTCGGGTCTAACCGCTTTTTCTTGCGTACTGGCATAATGATATGTTTTTCGGCGTAAAGGTAGCAAAATGTAAGCATCTATACAACAAATAGAGCAAAAAGACGTTTCTTGCGTGTCTTTCTGTCAATGTGACAACGAATTAAGTAGCATATTGACATTTTTCGGGAGTAGCCAGCGGGTCTCGCGCGGCGGGGAGAAGCGCCCTTGCAAGCGTGAGAGAGCGTTATTTTTACGCAAGATGTGTTCGCAAAACGGGCAATCTTAAAAAGGCAAATAGAACAACGAGCAATACGCGCCACGCTCGTCCTGCTGTCCTGTTGCCTTGCCTGCTTCGCACGTCCTGCCTGCCATACGCGCCCAGCTCGTCCTGCACACGACACGCCCGACATACGCGCATTGCCTGCGCTATTCCCTGTATCGCGTGCATCGCGTGCATCACGCGCCCAGCGGCCTGCTGTGTGTCTTGTATGCCCTTTCCTACAGCCAGGCAGGAAAACGCGGAAAAACGGCATGAGGTAGCAAAATGTCAGCGTTTCGGGGCTGTAAATCGGCCTTAAATAATGGAAATTATGTTTAGTTGTCTCGCAAGTTGTTGTGTATCAGTGCGTAACGTTTTGATAGATTGGAAAATAGTAAAATGGCTTGACAAAAGGCCGTTTTGAGGGGTGCGCGTGTGACGCTTGCGTTGACAATATGACACACGTGGGTATGGCGGGAAACGGGGCAGGGTAGGCAGGCAGGGTAGGCAGGCGGGGTAGGCAGGGTGGGCAGTCGGGGCAAGGCTGGCAAGATCAGGAGCTGCCTGCGTGCGGCCTGTCCCGCTCAGTGTGTCGGGCTGTCCTCCCTGTCTCCCTGTCTCCCTGTCTTCCTGTCTTTCTGTCTTCCTGCCCCGCTTGGTACGTCCAATCTGCTCAGGCAGGCGCACACGCGGACACGCACACGCAGGCAGACGCGGGCAGGCGCGACCTCAGGGGTGGTAGGGTCCCCGTGAGGACTCTCCATATCGCCGAACGTGAATTATTATAAGGGGAAATAGAGACGAGCGCGTTGTACGCGGAAGGCTCGTTTTCCTGCTCTGAGATATACGCTGATGGCTCGTTTTGCGACTTTGCGCGAGTTCGTTTTACCGCTCTGTGATGTACGCGGAAGGTTCGTTTTACGGCTTTATGCGAGTTCGTTTTACCGCTCTGTGATGTACGCAGAAGGTTCGTTTTGCGGCTTGGTGGGGCGGGCTTATAGGGGAGGTAGGGTCCCATACGAGGACTCTCCATATAGGCCATAGGAATTATTTTAGGAGGTAAGAATACGTTACACTTTGTTTGGCATACCAGACTGATTGGGGGAGCGGGGCGGCAAAGCGGTTTGTCTGTGTTCAAATTGCTTCCCATGTATGGCTGTAATGCTGGCTGAAAGGTACTGGGAAGACACTTTTGCATTCCGAGTAACCCGTGTTTCTGACCAGTGTGAAGTTGGTGATTGTATTGTAACACCTTTCTATTGTAACACTTTTGCCGATGAAAAACTGCACAAAACGCGCAAAATGTGCAATTTCTCGTTTCAGCCCGAAAAATGTGGTTTTTGCGTTGCGCTGGTTTGTGACAATCGAAATGTATTATTGTAACGGCTATTGTAACGGCTATTGTAACACCGCTAACATTCTGTTTTACTGCTATATACAATTATCTGTTACAATGTTACAATAAAATATATATAAAACATATAAATGCATATATTGCTATATACGTATTACAATTATACCCTAATACGTATATATAAGTTATAGCGTTTTTCGTAGCACTTTGTAACAAGTGTGTGTAACTATATGTCTCATAGATACTAATACGTGTTACAGACGATTTTTTGTTTGTAACACATTGTAACAATCCTTCTTTTCCCTCCATTTTCGACCCACCGCTGCGCTCGTCACACCGCCTCCCATGTCGGTATGCCCAGACGCAAAAAAGAGTGGCGACGACACGCTGCCCTCGCCACTCTTTTTCTACTGGTTCAGCTGCTCTGCCTCCCCTATAAAATATGGTAAGAAAACACTACACGTGCGTAACGGCTACAGGAACGACTCGTTGATGGTCTCGAAGTTCATCCCCTCACGTGCGGCAGGCTTGGCCGTTGACGGCAGTGGCATGCGGTCTGAGATGAGGTCGGCAATCATGTCCGTCATCAGAATGTCATCGTGGTTGTCGCGTCCTTCGATGTTACCGTATGAACCATCTTCCCTTTGTTCGTAGATTGCCATCTCCTCATAGGCTCGGTAATCGGGATCCAGGAAACGCACGTTGTCCTCGAAGGACACGATGAAGTGGTCAACCATATCCTGTTTGGTTTTCACGTTCGTTTGAAATCCTATCTTCTTGTACCGTCCGTTGCGGATGTCTTCGGGAGAGGTGGAAGCACGCATGTAAAGATTTTGGTAGGTGTGCTCGATGGTCTCGAGGATGCCGCGTGTGTGGTCACCCTGGTCAACGAACTCGGAAGCCTCTGCTTTCTTTTTGTCGTATGTGTTGGACTCGAAGACAAGGAGCGCTTTCTGGTAGTAGGTAGCCACCATGACCGCCTTGTACGCCAGGAAGTCGTAGCGTATGTGTCCTCGCCAGCGGGCTACCACCTCTGCCTTGCCCCCGAAGCGCAGCGGCCAGCGGTCAACCACCGTAATCACTGAGAAGTCCGCCTTTGTGGAGCGCCCTCCCACATCGACCACCACGATATATCGGTCACAGGTGAGTGCGTTGTCGGGGCGCTGCCATATCCACAGAAGCCCCTTGGGGTCTTGCGGCAGGAGACGCGGCACCCTGTCATCGCCCTGCATGATGTCCCCCATATAGTCGGGGTCACGTGCGTACTCCTGTCTGTAGCGGTCAACGAGGTACTGGTCGAAGATGGTGTGGCCAGAGTGCTTGAAGCATTCCACGTCATCGGACGGCGCCTCTGAAGCGATACCCGCGTGGCTGTGGTGTCCCGCGCGCTCTGCTATGTACCAGTTGATGGACTCCAGCGATGCGCCTTTCTGCCAGAGAGACCACAGGTAGCGGCCAGACTCTGTGGTCGGTGTCTCTGTCTCATCGTAGCGATTAAGTATCAGCTCTCTTGCGAAGTTCAGCTTCTCGTTGACGCTCTTGAACGGTATGGTGTCGTGCGCGATGTAGAAGAACGGGATGAAGAGCGCTTCACGCGAAGACTTCTTCTTTCTGTCCTTGGCCAGTTGGTAGGCATCATAGAACAAGCCCGACATACCGTTGGCCGTTGACTCCATGACCTCCAGCGTGAGAGGCGCTATCAGCATTCCTCCTGCGATGTTCGTGATGACGGACTCTGCTGTCTTTCCCTGGGTGGTTGTCCAGTAGGCCACCTCCGAGAAGTGCGCCATAGCGAAGTTGGAGCCTCGCGTAGCCTCGAAGTTCTCGAACGAGGCGATGGTGACCACGTTGTCGCGCACCACCTTTCCCTGCTCGTCCGTGATGGTGGAGTCGGAGGATGAGCCTTCCTTTGGCGAGAAGCGCAACTTAGGCACATTGAAGACGACATCGGCAGGGAAGTGCATGAGCGTTCTGGAGTACATGCCCTTGATACGCCTTGCCGTGTCTTTCGTCTGTGCGATGATGACGGAGTTCCATCCCTGCCTTATGAAGATTTGGATCCACGCCATGTAGAGCTGCACCAGCGTTGAGCCTCCCCACTGTCTCGCCTTGAGGAGCACAAGTCTTATAGGCCTGCCCTGCCTGCGCATGCGCTCAAGTCTCTCCAGCAGTATTATCTGCGCGTAGTTGAGGATGAACGGCACGTTTTTTCCGCTCTGCTTGTGTGCGATGTAGAAGCACTTGGCGAATGCGAAGGACGGGTCTCTCTGCAAGCGCAGCAAGAAGAGCTGGCGCATGACATCCTCTTCGTTGATGGCCGAGCCTTCCAGTTCTCTCTTGTGAACCAGGTTGAACCACTCCACATAGGCACTGATGCTGCCGAGCGCCATCACCTTCTGGTACATCGGCTGCGAGACGACCTCCTTGGTGAGCCACTGCACGGGTATCGGGTAGTCGGGTATCTCCACGCGCTCTGTGTGCGCGGGCATGCCCTCTCCTGTTATCTGGTCAATGCCCTGCAGGGTGAGCCTTGCCATCCTCCTCTCGTTCTCCTGCATGATGGCATCAAGGGTCGGCTCCTCCTTCGCGCGTGCCGCTTCACGCTCTATCTCGTCCTGCAAGTCAGGCAGGGTAGCGCTGTTTTCCTCGTTTTCGGCCTCTGTGGCGCGTTTCTCCTCTTCGGCGGGTACTTGTTCCACCTCTGGCGAGAAGTCCCCTCCTATGGCCTCAAGGAGCGATTTTCGGGCATGTGTAGGCTCGCGCCCCTCCTCCATGTTCGGGTTGGTGGGCATGAGCTTCTGTTCGTGCGTCCGCACGTAGGGCTTCTTTTTCTTCTTGGTAGGTTCTTCGGAGAAGACCTTGAAGGCATCCGAGTTCCCCTTGACCTCCTGCGCGTCAGCCTCCTTCTTCGCCACACGCTCGGCCAGCGTGCTGGTTCCTGAGAGCGGCTTTATTATTTTCTTCGGTGGAGTATAGTCCATAGTATGTACGATAAAGTGTAAGACAATAAGTGTATTTTCCAGTTGAAGCCTCCCCAGAGTGCCAGCGGCACGTTGCTGAGGAGCAGCACCCAGTTAGGCCTGCCGTACCACACATCGCTGCGCGCTATCATCGCGTAGCACATGCCTGACAGCCCGCACGTGGGCATCGTGCATGCGGCAAGCGGTGATAGCGCCGCCACGGAGGCGCAGAGCCATCCCGACAGCGCGCTCTTCCATCGCGGCTTGTACCTCAGCAGGAAGAGGAAGTTGAGCGCTACGTGCCAGGCGTTCGCATGTGTGAAGTGATAGGTGAGTGCTGACAGCAGGCTTGTGTTCTGGGTTACGTAAGCTCTCGGTACTGCCAGGCAGCAGATGACGAGAAGGCACAGCATCAGATAGTCCTCGGTCTTCGCCAGAGGCTTTGCTTTTGTTTTCGCATTTTCCATATAATCCGTTTAGCGTATGACATGGACAGATAGAATCCGTCCGCGGGTTCGGTGATGATGAACGAGGTGATGAAGAGCGAGGATGAGTTCTTGAACGTTCGGTGCGAGCGTAGCCGCAGATACTTCCTGCGTATGCTCTCCACCACACCGTCCCTTGCGAGGTGCTTCTGCGGCTTGTCCTTCCCCTTGGCTATCTCCAGCACTATCCTGTATGCCCCGTAGAAGGACAGCCACAGACGCGGCTGCTTCTCTCTGAGCGCTATTCTCAGCGCCTCGTTTTCGGTAAGTCTCGGGTCATCAGCGAGTGCTCTCTTGAAGGCTGCATAGAGCGCTTCGTCCCTCATTCGTCTGTAGTTGCAAGTGTCTTTTGGCATGTGTAATAATAGTTTTCGGTGTTTGTATTGCACAAAGGACGTTCTGTAAGTTGGTCACACAATAGCGATTTTGATAATTCGTCAAACTTTAGTTGCCGCGCTTCCTACTTTTGCAATGAATAAAATTCACGATAGACATATATGGCACAAGCAACAGCACCACAGGCGGCTCCTGCCGCTGAACCCGCGAAGGAGAGCAAGCGCGACTTGTTCCGTGGGCGCATGAGCAAGCGTTACCCCGACTTGAACCTGGACGATGAGGATGCCTACTACGACCAGATGGGCAAGGCATTCGATGAGTACGAGGGTTACGAGAAGAACAGCAAGCAGCTTACCGACCGTATGCAGGCCAGCCCCGCATTCCGCGATATGGTGATAGCGGCAGGCAAGCAGGACGACTTCGACCCTATCATCTACCTCACCGAGCAGCGCGGCCTTGACCTCAAGGCTCTTCAGGATGACCCCGAGTATGCGGACAAGCTGGCACAGGCTCACTCCAAGTATCTGGAGCGTGAGGCCGAGAACAAGAAGATTGATGAAGCGATGGCCGAGAACATGCCCAAGAGCATCGAGGCTATCCGCAAGAAGTCCGAGGAGCTTGGTCTGAGCGAGGAGCAGACGCAGGAGATAGTGGGCAAGATGTATCAGGGCATGGACGACATGGTTCATGGCATCCTTGACCCCGAGTATTTCGCGATGCTTGCCAAGGGTATGACCCACGACAAGGACGTTGACCAGGCTCATGAGGAGGGCATGGCCGCAGGGCTTAGCAAGAAGGTGGATGACAAGCTTCGCAGCCTTGAGGCAAGTCAGGAGCGCGTGTCTGGTAAGCAGTCCCCTATCAAGCGCCCCGAGCCTAAGCAGAAGCGTTCGCGCAACATGTTCCTTGCAGGAGACGAGGACGAGTATTAGAGAGTGAGAAACATTTTTTAGTTGTTAATTTGAATAGTTAGAAGTATGAAGCAAATTCTGAGAGAGTTCAAGCCCCATCACTTCCTTGTGCTGGTGCTTAGTGTTCTGGCTTCCTTCGCCAGCGGCGGCATGGCTATGGCAGCAGTCGGCCTTGACGATGTAGGCCGCACCACTGCGGATCCTGACGGCACGGGTGAGGCGGTGAAGAACGACCCCAACGCGGGTACCCCGCTGGAGGGTGCTACACCAGACAGCCCCCAGAAGGGACTTGACCAACAGAGTGCCGCCGCTACAGGCAGTGGTCTTGACCAGGCAGGCGTGACTGAAAACCACATCGATGACTATGTGTCGAAGTTTCGCGCGTACCGATTTCCCTTGCACACCGACATTCTGCGTAAGGCAAGGCAAATCAAGGTTGACACCAAGGAGCCCACGAACTGGGAGGTAGGTGAGGCCATCATGGAGTTTACCAGCATCGCCAAGGTTACTGGCGGTGAAGAGGAGGTTACCCTTACCGCTACCGAGATTGCCAAGAACGACTGGAAGCTTATCCGCCGCAACGCCACCATCATGGTAGGCGCTCCCCTTGGCTACAAGGGACAGGTGAAGGACAACACCCCTCTGGTGCTGTTCGTTGTTGACAAGAGCACTACTGGTATTACCGTTCGCGCGCTGAACGGACCCAGCAAGAGCGCCAGCGACCCCACCACCACCGTTCCTGAGATACCCGCTGGTACGACCTTCTTCCCCATGGCTCCCGCCTTGAGTGAGAGTGAGGTTGAGGTAGAACCCAACAACGCCCTGCCCATTGAGACCCAGTGCTACTTGCAGAAGAAGGTATGCGCCATCACCTATACCGAGCTGTTCGAGCGTATCAAGAAGAAGGCTCAGTGGAACGTGCAGGACATCAAGGACTGGAACCTGGAGATGTTCCGCAGAGAGTGTACACGCAGTATGCTCATCAGTGCTCCTGCCAAGTTCTACAAGCACAACGAGCGTACAGGCACAGAGACCGCCTACACGGAGAACGGTATCATGCGCCAGCTGCGCCTGGGCTACGAGTTGAGCGATGGTCAGATAGACTTTGAGGACTTGATAGGCATACAGGCTATGCTGTGCGGCAAGTACGACACACCCAACGAGCTGACCGCCTACTGCGGTACCAAGTTCATCCAGCGCCTGCTGAACATCGACTTCTCCAAGCATAAGGAATATACGGTGCGCAACTACACGGACGAGAGCACGAAGATTAAGATTACCTCGTTTGAGAGTAACTTCGGCAAGTTCAACTTCGTGCATGAGTACGGCCTGAACGACATCGGCTACAGCGAGTGCGCCATCATCTTCTCTGTTGAGGAGGCCAAGCACTTCTACTATCAGTCGGGCAAGACCATCAACATCAACCATGAGAAGGGAGAGGGCGGTGAAGTACGCGAGGCCAAGTCTCAGTACTACATCAAGGATGACTGCGTGAAGCTCGACACCTTCAACAGCATGATTGTAGGTCCCACCACTCTGGTAGGCGGCTACAAGCTGAGCGCTTTGGATGCCGTGCTGAAGAGCGTGAACAGCCTGTCTGACGTGGCCGCTCCCGCTGCAGGGGATATTGTCTATCTCATCAACGACGAGTCTGGCAAGCCCATGGGTCTGTATGAGTACAGCGGCACTGAGTGGAAGCCCTACTCTGGTAAGAGCATCTTCGTAGGCTGACAAGTTCTAAGGGGATTAGTATAATAGCCTGAATGCCCGTCTCGCTAACTACGGGGCGGGCATTCTTCAATCTTAACAATAATTCAAGAAAGTATGCTGAAAATATATGAACTTTCTCGTTTCGATGCGATGACCCTTCGCATTTCATATTGCGGCCAGGTAATCATGGCTTCTTTCAAGGGAGGAGACCAGAGACGCAACCGCGCCCGCCTTGTGACAGACAGCCTGTTCGTGCAGGACGCTCTGGAGCATGACCCGCGTTTCGGTAGTCTCTACATCCTGAAGAAGAGCTATTCAGACAGCACCAAGGACGTGGAGGCAAGGATTGCCAACGAGAAGACCAAGACACGCAAGATAACCAAGGTGAAGAGCGTCAACGATGCTCTGCTTTACTTCACCCAGCTTGGAGCCAGCGTGACAGGCGAGGGAGACCTGAAGACACTGATGGAGCAGTATAACGTGGAGTTCCCTAACCTGAGATACTGAGAACGGCATGACACACCTGACAGGAGCGGATATAGTGTCTCGTGTGCGCAGGACAATCAACGAGGCACGAGTGAACGACTCGGAGTTCTACACGGGGGCAGACGAGGCAGAGCTTGACAGCATCATCGCTGCGCATGTCCTTGAGGCGTTGAACTTCGTGCATGGTACGGCTGACCCCGACTTGCTGGACGCAGGCGAGACTGCAACGCATGTGACAGGCACGAGGGAACTTGGCAGTTACTTCGTGGGTGTGGTGGCCGTTCCTGGCTATCTGAGGCTGAAGAGCCTGCGCGTGGATGGATGGTCAAAGGCTTTGACCGAGATACAGAGCGATGAGGAGGACGAGTACGCAAAGCAGTCCGACCGTTATGCCTGCGGAACGCCTGAGCGTCCTGCCGCTTTCCTCTCGGTCAATCTTGAGAACGGCGAGCGGCAGATTGAGTTGTACAGCCTGCCGAAGATAGACTCAAGCGTGCGTGTGGAGTATATGACCTTTGTCGAGGACACAGGGGCTGATGACGGCATAGATGTCAGTACGAAACTTGAGGATGCTTATATCTACTATCTGTCTGGCCTTGTGCTTACCGTACTCAACGACCAGCATGCTGATGATATGTTTAACCTTGCGATGGCTCTCATGGGTGTTAGTGCGCAGGAGAAGCAAGAGAAAGGAGGAGTATGATGGCGAGTAATACGGAGCCTTTGGTGGCGATGCTTTTCGTGGAGTGCCTTATCATGCTGCTTCCACTCTTGTTCGTTGCGTCCGACTTCTGGGCGGGCATACGCAAGGCCAGGCAGCGCGGTGAGGTCATAACAAGCAACGGATGGCAGCGGACGGTGGCTAAGATAGGCAGATACTACAACATGCTGTTTGCACTGCTCCTCATGGACGGGATGCAGATAATAGGCTTGTGGTATCTGAACAACTACGCGGACTGGCATTGGCCGCTGTTTCCCTGGTTCACCTTTGCTGGTGCGTTCTTCGTTGGTGTCATTGAGGTCAAGAGCATCATGGAGCCTGCCAGCGACAAGGAGAAGAAGGAGATGAAGCAAGTGGCGCATCTTGCAAGTGAGATAGCCAAGCATCGCGCGGATCCCGAGGAAATAGCCCAGGCTATAGTGCAGTATCTCAGCAATGACAGACGTAATAAGATTTATAAGAAGAAAGAGGAGGAGAGCGAATGAGGTTTACAAGAGAATCACTTGAGAAGATGAAGACCTTTGAGGGGTGCAAGCTTAAGGCGTACCGCGATGCCGTGGGTATTCCAACCATAGGCTACGGGAGGACTCGCGGGGTGGAGATGGGTATGACCATCACGCAAGAGCAGGCTGACAAAGACCTTGAGAAGTTCATCGAACTTGAGGAGGATGCACTTGGCAGGTTCTTGGGAGACGTGAAGCTGACCGATAACCAGTGGGATGCCATAGTAAGCTTTGCCTATAACGTGGGCATTGGTAATTTCAAGCGTAGCACGATGGCTAAGAAGATACTTGCCAATCCTGCCAATCCAACCATTTACCATGAGTTCGGCAGATGGGTGAAGGCGGGCAACAAGAAGTTGCCTGGCCTTGTGAGACGCAGAGCATGGGAGGCCGCACGATGGGCAGGGGCTGTCTGATAGCGCTCCTCTGCGCTCTCTGTCTGTGCTCCTGCCGCTCTGTACGCACAGAGTACGTTCCCATCATGCAGACACGCTCAGACACGCTTATACAATACAAGGAGCGTGTGGATAGCGTGTGGAGGTACGACAGTGTACACGTGCGTGAGGGGCGTGATACGGTGTGGATGGACAGATGGCATGTGCGTGTGGAACGGCATAAGACATGCGACACCCTCTATATCAGCAAGACCGACAGCATCCCCAAGCCATACCCCGTGGAGCGTCCGCTTACGCGGTGGCAGCGTACCAAGCAAGACTGGGGTGGCTGGGCGATGCTTGTAGCAGGCGTGGCTGTTGTGCTCGTCTTGCGAAGGAAGATTTGATAATTCGTCAAACCATTATGGCTGTGCGGATTAACTTTGCGGCATATAACATTACGATATGAAGTATGTAGGCAGTAATCAGAGAATAAATCTGTCATGGACAATAAGCAGAGGCGCGTCTAAGGTCAAGGAGGATTTTAGGCGTTCGTCTCTGTTTGTGTTCCTGACGAGTAACAACGAGCAGATACCACTCAACTATACGCTGGGTGAGAACGTTATAACGGCAACGCTTCCTACTGAGTTACCAGAAGGAGTGTATGGCCTGCTTGCCGTGTGGTTCAAGTCGGCCAGCAATCCCTTTGAGGGAGGAAACGATGCAGGCTTGCCGCCTCTCGGCAGGATGAGCCGTTCACAGGTTGATGACCTGTTTGGCATCACTGCTGTGTCTAACGAGGCCGACTACTCAGAGTCAAGCGCTGTCAATATCGAAGTGCGCAGCATGGTGGCTACGTATGGATATGATGGCTTGTCCGCATACGAGATAGCCGTCATAAGCGGCCAGACCGCACTGCGTCAGAGCGAGTGGGTGTCCAACATCACCGAGCTTAACGAGCGTATCAGCGAGATTGAGAGCGCCGAGACCTTGAGGCAGACAGCAGAGGCATCCCGCTCGTCCGCAGAGGGCAAGCGTGTCAGCTCAGAGATTGTAAGACAGCAGAACGAGAATGCGCGGCAGGCGGCTGAGAAGAAACGAACCTCTCTCCGCTATTATACGGAGGGAGACGGTTCTGCCGAGATACATGCCAACAGCATTCGCGTGTATGCCGAGGGAAGCGGCAAATGTCTCCAACTCGAGGGCTATAAAGTGGTGGTGAAGAGCGGACTCGACGATATTGTGCTTTTGCCTGGCCCTGGCTATAAGGCTAAGGTCGGTACTAAGGAGATTGCTACCGTAGATATGCTGGAGAGCATAAAGAATAGGCTCTCGGCGCTGGAGAATAATAGTATGGCATAATTATAGGAGATTATGGTAAAGGATATAAAATTCACCTACAATAAGGATAAGGCTTGCTGGCAGAGCGATGAGGTAGTATCACCAAACATGGCATACGTGCAGGTAGAGCGTAAGGAAATGGGCTGGCTGCGTGTGTATGCCTACGCGGCAGGCAAGAAGCCAGTGACTGCGCATGTTACCCAACAAAGGATAACCGCGTTTCTGACGGGCTATCTTCCCGTGGGTGTGACGCTGCGCATGGAGAGTGAAACAGAAGTAGAGTCCTGCGTGCTGTGCCAGGACGGTGTAGAGTAAGGAGGAGCGGATATGGATAAGATAAACTTGCCCGTCATAGGTATGCAGGCAGGAGGAGGCAGTGGCAGTGGTTCTGGCTCGTCTGCTGACCTGCGCCCCATATATGAAAAGCTGGACGTGTTGCAGATAGGTCTGACCAATCTGCAAGGACTGCTGACTGAATTACAGGGGATAGTGGATGCATACAAGGAGGCTACCGAGTACGACATCAACGCGCTTGCCAAGGATGCCACCAGCACCGACTTCAGCGAGCTCCCCCTGTTGTGCGGCCAGCCCAGCATACTCTTCGGTGCGGGCACACCGCAGGAGGCCATAGTGCCAGACAACTGGAAGCAGTTTGACCCAGATACCGAGGAGGGCTACAACTGGAACGGCGAGCCGTCTGCCATCGGGCAGCAGTACATCAATACGACAGCGACTACAGGCGGGCGCTACATCGCTGTGCGCGGCAGCGAGGAAGGCTCGCTTGTGTGGAAGAACTTTTAAGATAGAATGATATGGCAAATAATGTATTCGTTAAGATACCAGAACGCGGGGACGCATGTGTAGGACGGCTCTCCGACAAGAAGCTGTTTTACATCAAGGGTGACACGCTCGTCTTGTCCGAGCTGGACAAGAGCGAGTGGGAGGTGCAGGGCGTTGTGTCGCATCGAGATGGTAAGAAGGTTACTATTGTCGGGCTGAACAAATTGGATAGCATCACATTCTGCGACCGCGTGTGGTACTATCTGAGCGGCTATACGCTGGACGGCGCGGAGCACACCATAGTGCTGGCGATACCAACCAAGGCAAACTGGAATAAAAGCGTAGAGAAGACAATCACCTATACGGCCAGCACCGTGGAGGAATTCATCAGTGCGCTTAATGCCGCCTTCGAAGCGGATGCTGACTTCACCGATCAGGACTGGTATGCCGACCTCACGGCTGACGGGCGTGTTCGTGTGCATTACGTGTTCATCACGTGGCAGCAGTACAACTTCACTGTCAAATCAGGTATCACAAAGACAAACAGCATGCCCGAGTTCAAGCAATGCCGGCGCCTTAGGCGCAAGAGCGGGCAGACGATGGGAATCGGCGGCATCTGCTCCTGGCATCGTTCGTTGGTTTACTACCGTAACGACAACGGCACTTCGGCCGAGCAAGGCGGGCGCACTGCCGAACAGACGAGCATCCAGCAGGCATGGCCTATCAATCTGCCCACGTGGCTCGGAACTTCCACCAAGAATCCTGGGGACTTCTGCAGGGCATTGCGCGATGTGTACGGCGGGGGCGAGGAGGGTTGGCTGCGATTCATGCGCAGCTGTATGTCTGTCACAGATACCGATGACGGCATCATGATGTATGACGGCATCGAGATGGGTAAGCTGCTCTCGTCCTTCGTCTATACCTCGCGCAAGGTGATAGAACCGAAGTACATGTGCCCTGCAAGCGGATGGTGTGCCAGTTTCTCAACCACCTGTCTGCCAGCAGGCTCGTGGCATCTGCCCTCAGCAAAGGAGCTTGTAGAGCTTATGGGAGCTATAACGCATGGAACAGGAACGCCTGACGTTTTGAACCGAACTATAAGCGCAGCGGGGGGCAAGACTATAAGTAACAGCTCCAACCAGTGGGCGTGTGCGCGCTGCTATCCAGGCTACACTTGGCATTTCGTCGGCACGCACGGATGCCTGGGCACCGCGCCCACGCCCAATCCTTGGCTCGGGGCTATCCCTGTCTCGCAACAAACACTCACCTTTGATTAACACAATATGACAAGAAAAGAAAAGCAGACCGTCCTGCAGCGTATAGCAGAGCGCAAGATGGCCTTGCAGGCCACCATGGCCGAGAGTGACGCGCATGCGGCCAAGTGCATCAAGATGGGACTTACCTTCAAGGATGAGTACCCAGAGGAATACACAGCCTACGAGGCAGCGCGTGAGGAGTACAACACGCTTGAGGCAGAAGCGAACATCATCGCCACTACCGAGGTGGAGGATGACGAGATGATGTGGCGGGATCCAGCAGGAGAGGAGGCGCGCGATGAAGGCCGTTGAAAAGTGGGGACTCGACAAGGTGACGCACTTCCTCGCAGGAGCGTTGGTAGCCGTTATGGCCTGCCTCGTTGCCTGCATGGCAGGCGCGACACAAGCGGCATCCCTCGCGACAGGTTTCGGTCTATCTATAGTGGCTGGAGTTGTCAAAGAACTGTTTGACGAGCGCTTTGATTGGAAGGACTTGCTGGCCACTGCTATAGGTGGTGCGGCAGCTACAGTTGGGCTTATAATATTGTACGTATGAATAAGATAGCAACACATGACAGCGCGACTGGCGAGAGAGGACACGGCTTCCTCTCTTGGCTGGTCACGCCCTTTGCGAAGACACAGAGTAAGACCATAGCGGAGCAGTATGCCGCTGGGTGCAGGAGTTTCGACATACGTGTGCGGCCTGCGCGTGGGAGACTCAAGGGCTACGTATGTGCGCATGGGCTGTGGGAGAGCGAGTGGAGCGCGGTTGACATTCTTGGCATGATAGACCGATTTCCAGACAGGTGCCAGGTGTGCCTGACCTACGAGGGGACGAGCGAGAACATAGAAGACTTCCGTCAGTTCGCGACAGAGTTACGGAAGAATTTCCAGTGGATAATATGGGGAAGCGCCTGCTGTAAGTATGCCAAGTATGCCAGCGTCAAGGTGGATTACGTGTCTGTTCTGCCCGCAGATGTAGGCTACAGCGGAGGTGTGCAGGGCTTCTTGCCGCTTGACGGTAGAAGCTGGCATACCTATCTTCCTATCCCCTGGCTGTGGGACAGGCTCTATAAGAGGCCGCATAAGTTCAACGAAGAGAGGTTCACGTTTGTGGACTTCTTATAATATAACAAATACCATGAACGACAAAGAGACAGAGTTGTACAGGATAGTAGATAGTGTGGTCAGCTGCTGTGCCACACAGATAGATGCGGAGGGTCACGTGAACCTCACGGCGGAGGATGTGCTTGGCAAGAGTAGGGCAGAGAACGTGCTTATGGCGCGCTGCATACTGGTAGGCGAAATATCTGGTGCGGGGTATAGCGTGACCACAGCCGCACAGCTCTTAGGCCGTACCCCGCAGGCCATACGGCACTTGCAGGAACTCGGTTATCAGTACCACAGAACCTCAAGAGCCTATAGGATAGCAGAGGCAGAAGCCGTGCTTCTGTGCAGGAATTTTGAGCCAAGCGGGGTGTAAAAAGCTCTTTTTACGAGTCATACGTGAAACTTGTAGCCACATTTGGTGCTACAACTGAGTATTTATTCATAACTTTGCGGGCAGAAACTGAAATGTGGATAATATGAATACCCTGTTTGACAAGGACGCATCCGTTAATGCAATCCTCTATATACTTTCTGCGTTTGGAGGACAGGCCGACATGCACAAGGTTTACAAGACTCTCTATTTTGCAGACCAAGAGCATCTGAGTAAGTATGGCCGTTCAATAACAGGTGACACTTACATTGCTATGCAGTACGGCCCCGTGCCGTCTATGATATATGATATTACAAAGGCTGTAAAGGGTGATAGCTATTTCTCTCAGTCAGAAAATGCAAACGAATTGAAGGAGTTATTCCATTTTGCAAATAGGTTTATTATCTGTGCTGCGGCTGACTACGACCCCGACAGCCTTTCCGATTCCGATAAGGAATGCCTCGATAATGCTATTGCGAAATGCCGCGATAAAAGTTTTACAAAACTTACAGAAATGTCTCATGGCCTGGCCTATAACAATACCCGACCAGACAGGGAGATTTCGGTTAAGGATATACTCCGCGAGGCTGGTGACACAGAGGAGTATGCCAATTATATATCCCAAAAACTGAAGTACGAGGAAGTACTTTGTGGCTACTGATGGCAAATAGAGACTTGATAAAGAGGGGAGCGATACTCCACTCTGAGACTTTTGACTTCGTTGACCACGGAAAGTTCTTTGTCATAATGGGTGTTTCTCATGGTGAGGTTGCGGGTTTCTTCTTCATCAATTCAGGAATCAACAAGTGGATCCAGGGAAAGGAAGAAATGCTTGTGATGCAGTACCCTATGCGAAAGGCCGATTATGGCTTCCTACGGTATGACTCTTTTCTTGCTGCCCAGGAATTGCTGAAGATACCTATAAGCAAGATAGAGAGCGATATGGAGAAAGGGCAAACTATCTTCAAAGCCTTAATGAAAGAGGAGCATGTGAATGAGGTTTTGCAGCTGGCAAGGCACTCAAAATTGTTCAAGCCAAAAGACAAGAAGAACTTTCTTGGCTAATGAGTAAGTAATTAAAAAACAACGCGAAAGCATAACAGGTGGCATTTGGTACGTATTACCATTGCCACCTTTTTGCGTCATATAATAAATCGGCTGAACTTTGCAACAAGTTCCAATAGTGGAACGAAACAAACCTTAAAAATCTATATCATGAGTGATGTAAAGACTTTCATGTTCCCTGACTCGGGAACCCGTAGCGGTGGCCTTGACCCGAACGCACTGCTTGCGATGATGAACAATGGAGGCGGTTTCGGTGCAAACGGAAACTGGATTTGGGTAATCTTCCTTTTCTTCCTTTATGGATGGAACCGCAACGGTCTGTTCGGTGGTAACGGTGGTGGTTCTGTAGCAGGCACGGCAGAGCGTGAGCTTCTGATGAGTGCTATACAGGGCAACGGCAATGCCATCAGTCAGCTGGCAACGACTCTGAACTGTGATGTCAATAGCATCAAGACTGCTATATGCAGCGTGCAGAGTGCCATACAGGGAGTGGGCAATCAGGTTGGCCTTACTGGCCAGCAGGTCATCAATGCCATACAGGCAGGTAACACCAGTCTTGCAAGCCAGTTGAGCAAGTGTTGCTGCGACAACCAACTTGCCATCTGTAACCAGACCAACGCCCTTCAGAACGCTATCAACTATGTAGCCACTGGGCAGGAGAGAGGCTTCAGTAATGTTGCCTACGAGACGCAGGCTCAGACTTGTGCCATCCAGCAGGGTATGGCCAACGGCGTGCAGACTCTGAAGGACACTGGCAATGCCAACACACAGGCCATAATCGCCAAGCTCGATGCAATGGAAAACGCAGCAATGCAGGACAAGATTGCAGGACAGGCCAGCGAGATAGCCACCCTGAAAGCACAGATAAGCCAGGAGCATCAGAACGCAACCTTCGCGTCCATGCTGGCTCCCATGCAGAGCGAGCTTAATGCCATCAAGTCTGCGATGCCCGCTACCGTGACCGTGCCTAACCCGCAGGGTGTGCTGATGCCCTCTTGTGTGGCATGGCAGTATGGCATTGGGCAGCAAAACGGATTCTGGGGATAACGGATAGGAGAACGTGGTATGACTAACAGGAGCGTGTTCATTGCGAACAGGGGCGGCACACCTATTGTGACTGCCCCCGCTACGGTAGGGACGGCCAACGTGACTATTGACCTTCCCAACCACGTGTTCCGTTTTCTCGGAGCCAAGGGTATAATCATCGTGGAGGCCACTCCCGTTATACCCACAGGGACTACAGGCACGCTGCCCGTCCTTGTGAGCACGAACGGGGCAAGTCTTCCTTTGGTGAGTGTGACAGGCGCAGCTGTGACTGCGGCCTCCCTTGTGGGCGTGACCTACATAGAGGTGCTGTTCAACAAGAGCGCCAACACGCTTACTCTGATGAGCCCAGTAGCGTGAAGAAGAGAGAGTAAGAATTAAAAGGTAGAATTATGTTTCAGACATTGAGAGCAGGAAGCCCCTTCTATATACTGGAGAAGGGCAGCGACATCAAGCTGAAGATAGCAGAGGTGTCATCTGTGAGTGCGCCTACACCGAAGTTCCAGACAGGCAACTTCACTCCTAACTTCGGTCAGGAGATGATAGTGGATATTACTGCCAAGTGCGGTGACGAGTCCTTGGAGTTCAAGCAGGTGCCAGCAAACCTTAGTATAGCCAACTTCGGCACAGGCAATGTGGTGATAAGCGAGAGCCGTGACGCGATGAGCGCCGAGGTGGAGAGCATGAGAAGGGCGAGTCAGTCCATCCTTGACAGCATGGAGCATAACCAGCAGGTAGTCGGTCGCTGCGGTGAGTTCCTTGCCCTCCTCAACCCACAGATAGCCAAGGAGCGTGAGCAGGAGCAGAAGATACAGAACCTGGAGAAGGAGATGAACGGCATGCGCACAGACCTCTCGGATATTAAGGGCTTGTTGCTCTCCATGTCAGAAGCAAATAAAAAGTAGAAGATTATGGGATATATGGTACAGATAAGCGAAGACAAGCGCAATAAGATGTCGGAGCTTTGCGAAAAGATGCTCAGTGCAGGCGGTAAGCTCATGCAGTGCCTTGAAGACCTCGAGGGCAACCAGAGAGGTGGAGACAGGGACGACTGGGACGATAACGAGTACGAGGAGGAAGAGGATTACGGACGCTACGGCCGTATGGGTGCAAGGAAGCAGAAGCACTCTGGCCGTTATATGAGGTAGCCTTATGAGACGGACAAGCCTTGATACTTATGACAGGATGCCCGACGACATGCGTTCGTACTTGCGCAACTACGGGTGGCACTTCAACCGTAAGGCTTGTGAGTTTGCCGCAAGGCACATGTACAGACGCGCGGAGTCTGGATCCTTGGAACGTACTACTGCCCTGACACGCGAACAGGTGGATGAGCTTTTGAGTCGTACAGGAGTGCAGATAGAGAATGATGTGGGCTACGATATGGTGTATGTCGCTACCATGTGCAGGAGCGACTACCTGGGCAGCAGCATCTCTGACGAGGTGCATCTGGCTAAGATTATCAGAGATATTCTTGATGATGCGGATGCAGGGGATGGAGAGGTAATGCGTTGCTGGTATGCCAAGATGGTAGCCCGTGGAATACCCGTTGACTGGGAAGACCTGCTATAATGACAAGCCCTGCTATCCTCACGGACGGCGGGGCTTAAACCATGAAAACTAACAAAAAACAAATGAGTGTGTAACCTTTCTCACTAATCTCACTAAACAAACCTTAAATCACAAGTCTTCATCCCTTATTATTTCTTTCTCCTGCAAGTCTTCCTCTTCCACGTAGTCATCGAATTGGGCTTCCTTGCTGAGTATTATCTGTGCTATTGACTGCGGTGCTTTCTCCTCTGTCTTTGCGGCAGCGGCTTTCGGCATGACATACTCCAAGAGCTTCATTCGTCTATCTACACGTTCCTTTGGGTCGAGGGAATCTATATCCTTGATAAGCTTCTCCCAGTTCTTGTCCAGATAGTCGCGTATCTTCTCCTTGACTACCGAAGTCTTTGTGCTTTTGTCCGCTGTCTTCTTGCTCATAACCTCCATGGTTCAATCCGCACCACCTCAGAGCGCGCTTCATTGTAAGCCTTCTCTAGGTGGTTCTCTGCGGAAATAGTATAGTTCTGTTGCGCGCGCTCGTCATTCATGGCACGATACCACTGCGATATAACGTAGTCGCATACGTAGCGGTGTATATGTGCTTTCAGCGAGCGTACACTGCCCCGCCACATGTCGGAAAAGCGGAAGTGCAGCGACCACTCTGTAGGGTTCTTCCATATCTCATCTGACTGCATACGGCTGTCATCATGCAGGCACCAGCGAAGCCGTCCGTACACGCTATCCACGGCATCCTGTATCTGACGCACAAGCCAGTCCTCCGCTTTGTCGTCCTTGAAGGCATACTCTACAGACTTGTACGCCTTCTTGTTGGCATTGCGTTGCTCTGCATTCGTCACCTTGTTTTTCAACCAGGAGTCGAACTTCACTTCATATTTTATCTCACTGAGGAGAAGTTTTACCGAGGCATCCATCATGGTATGTATGTGAATTTGACTTCAGAGGGGCCGTCCTCGCTTATGAGCGCGCGTCTCTCTTTCATTGGCATGCCAGAGCCAGACAGCAACTCGTCCAGCTCGTCTGCTGCATACTCTACCGCCGACTTCACCTCTGACAGGTCGCTTGGTGAGAACATCCTGCACCACTCCACGATGGCCGCTCTTACGATGAACCAGTGCATGAGTTCCGCAAGCGCCCGACTGTCAGCATCGGCCTCCTTGAAGTTGAACTCCCATGAGGTGACTACGGGCAGCTTGTCATCGGAATTCTCGGTGCTGTTCACCAGTTTGTCCCTGAGAACAGCGCGGAGCTTGCCAACACCAGTGACGATGAGCCTCCTTATAAGCTGTTGGTCGCTTGTTCCGTCCCCCAGCTGTGACAGGTCTCTCAGTTCTGGGTCGTTAGTCCTTGCTTCCGCGTAGCGCGTGGTAAGCTGCCTAACATCATGGTCGAGGTATTTATACAGCAGTTCTATAATCATTCTTGCAGTGTTGGTGGTTCCTTGCGGTATATCATTTCCCCAATGGCAGCGGCGGCATCATTCCTGCGTGCAAGATATTGCTCTGCCATTGCAGGCATAGTCATTACAGCCCATGCGTGCAGCGCTGTCATAAGCACGAAGCGGTGGCATGCTCCAGCCAGCGCACGCGCGATGACGTTGCGCCTTGAGTCGAACGAGAGCGATATGACCCACTGCTTTGTGTTCTCCAGCTTGTTGTTACCCGCTTCCCCCATAGGCGTCTCTCCTGTGCATCCAGTCACGAAGCGGTGCAGCACGGTGAGAAGGTCATCAACTCCCAGCTGGCACTGACGCTCGAAATAGCTAAGGTCGCTCTCCTCCATACCCATCTGAGCCTCGTTGAGTTCTTCGGGGCGGTCTTTGTTGATTTGGAACATGCCCGCCTTTCTTGTTTCGATGTCGGCATCTAACTTGAGCTGGTTTCTGTAAATCGTTATATCCATGCGTACTTATAAATATATATATACATCAGTAGTCATCCATGAGTGTCGGTCGGACACGCGAACGGAATGCCGACACCATCTGTTCTGTCATAGCCAGATAGCAGTCACTGCGCTCTTTGGACTTGTCCTCCAGCCACAGGTACATGACGTATGCGGCTACTATCTCTTCAAGCAGCTTCAGCGCACCAGTCTGTACTTGCTGTGAGGGTGTAAGGCTGAAGCCTATCTCACCCACTGAGCTGCTGAGACGGCTGTTTGCCATCTCAACTGCTTTGCGCACCATGCCCTGTATGAGGGGTTTGTCTTGGTCAGTGATGTGCGCTTGCTCGTACATGCTGTTGCCCTGCCCGTCAGTAAGCCTTCTCCCCTCGAAGGAAGACAACCCCTGGCATCTTGTAAACATGCTGTCAAATTCTATATCCATCATTGCGTCTTATGTACAAGGGCAAAGGTAGCCTCAGTTACGCGCCCAAAATGACAAATTATCAAAAACGAGTTACACGGCAGTCTATCTTTGCGCTTGTACATATATAAGATAGCATGAAGAGACTCATACCCGTGTCCCGTTTCCGTGGTAAGAAGGACAACAGTGACAGCGTTAAGGCGCGCTTGCGGCAGAAGGGCGCAGACAAGACCAACCTACAACTGTTTACGCGCGCAGAGAATGCGTGGCAGGCTCTGTATGACTTGCGTAAGCGTAGAGAGCGCAATATCAACTACTGCTTCATCGACCAGTGGAGCGACTGGGTGTATGACGAGAAGGGCAAACTGGTGCGTGAGAGTTCGCGTATAGCCAAGCGCACAGGTGGGGTAGCCTTGCAGAACAACCACCTCATAAAGATAGTTCACTCCTTGAGCGGACTCTACAGCAAGCAGAGCACCGAGCCAGTTTGCTTTGCGCGTAGCCCTAACTGCGATGAGAAGGCTGACGTGATGACGAATGCCCTACAGGCCAACTGGCAGAACAACATGATGCCCGACCTTCTCGTGAGCGAGATGGAGGAGATGCTGTATGGAGGTATGTCTGTGGTCATGGAGGAGTGGACAACCATCAACGGTGTTGAGGATGCCTACACGTTCGTCATCGAGCCGAGCCACTTCTACTTCGAGAGTGCAGGCATAGACCCGCTGCACAGGGATGTGGAGCTTATAGGCCATTTCGAGGACTACAGTCTTGGAGCGCTGGCCGCAAGGTTCGCGCGTAGCAAGTATGACTACAAGCAGCTGGAGTACATCTACGCACCCTATATAGCGCGCCAGCAGTCTATCCTTCCCAACGGACAACAGACAGACAAGCTGAAGGACCCCTACTGGGATGTATCGGACAGAGATATGTGCAGGGTCTATCATGTGTGGACTAAGGAGCACAAGCTGAGGTACAGATGCAAGGACATCATGGACTTTGAACAGCCACTCTACCGTATAGAGCCAGAGCAGCTGCCTCTCGTTACGGCAGAGAACGAGGCAAGGCTTGCGCAGGCAGAGGCGGCTGGCATGGCACGCGAGGACGTGCCTCTTATCGAGTACACACCCGTCTTCGACACATACTGGCACTATCAGGCGCTTGCCCCAGGCGGACTTATACTGGAGGAGTATGACAGCCCCTATGAGCATGGTTCACACCCCTACACGTTCAAGATATATGAATATGTCAACGGTGATGTCATACCCTACATGAGTCCTGTCATTGACCAGCAGCGCTACATTAACAGACTGGTGACGCTGTTCGATATAGTCATACAGGCAAGCGCCAAGGGTATAACGATGATACCGAAATCATGCGTACCTGAAATCATGACTGAGGAAGAGTTCGCGCGAAGCATACGCGAGACAGGCAACTTCATCTTCTACGATGATAAGGATGGGCGCAGCATGAACAAGCCCGAAGTGGTGGTGAGCAACACCAACATGACGGGTATAACCGATATGCTCCAGTTGCAGCTTGGCTTCATCCCCGACATAACGAGTGTGAGCGAGGCGCTGCAAGGTAAGACTGCCAAGAGCGGAACATCAGCAAGCCGCTACGCGCTGGAGTCGCAGAACAGCACTACTAGCGTGAGCGCGCTCCTGCTGAAGTTCGGCTCGTTTGAGCAGCAAGTGGCAGAGAAGAAGATGCAGGTCATACATCAGTACTACCGAGAGGGGAACATAAGTGTGATGCGCTCCAACGGCATGAGCGAGGTCACCAAGTATGACCCAGTGGAGGTGCAGGATGTGAAGTTCGGTGTGCGTATCCTCATGTCACCTGAGAACCCAGTGTTCCGCATGGCGATGAACGACCTTGTTTCGCAGATGTGGCAGGCAGGAGCGGTGGATGCCGCGCAGATGCTTCAGATGAGTTATCTCCCTGCAAGCAGTACGGTGAGGAAGCAGCTTGAGCAGGCGATGGCCGTAATGCAGCAGAGAAGCCAACAGGAGACACAACCACAAACACAGGAGTAATATATGGCAACGAAGAACCTACAGCGCAGCATCATACCCTTTGGTAAGGGCATGCACAGAAGCCCCTCTACACCACAGGAGGGAGAGCTGAGCGAGTGTGTAAACCTCTGGCCAAGGGGCGAGGAGCTTACAGGACTGCCGCAGCCCGTGAGTACAGGTATCTCCTTTGAGAACAACAAGAAGAAGGAGAGCCTTGCCTGCATACACACGGTGCAGACGGAGAAGCACTACATAAGCGTCATGGACAACTGGGGTGTGCGCCGTCCTAACATGAGTTTTGAGTTTAAGGTCGTGATGCAGCAGTTCTGGCTGCTCCAGCTTTACTGCAACTACTCTTTCCAGGGCAGAGAGCTTACCCTTACCCTTACCCTTACTTTCGACAACGGTGCAAAAGAGGTGTTGCCTGTCACGATGACGGGTAATGTGGCGCGTGTAAGGTCTAAGAACTACATGCGCTCGCACGTGGTTACTGGCGCAGAGATAGCGGGCATAGGCAGCAAATGGGACACCGTGAGCATAGAGGTTGTAGATAGCAGGCAGGAGCCGTATGTATATTCAGGCTCCCCTACGAGGATAACCCATTACTCTCTGATGTGGTTCACCGAGGCTGATATGGAGCGGCAGGAGATACTGTCGGACTCTTCACGCATTCTACAGGTGCTGCCGTTCGGCAACATGCTTGTCATAAAGTTTGAGGACGAGGTGCGCTATCTGCTGTGGAAGGACGGCAAGTATATCAACCTTGGTGGCGCTATACCCGAGATAGATGCGCGGGTGGCTTTGGACGGGGAGTTCTACATTGATCAAGGCAGCACTATTGTGAAGATGGTTACAGCGGGCTCCATCGCCGACTACAGCACGCTGCATTTTACCATCAGCGACCCTGCGGCTCCTGCCTATTGGAACAGCATGGACGGGTCTTATAAGGGAAAGAAGCAGGCTCTTGCGGCTAAGGAGACCCTACAGAAGGGCAAGACATATCGGTTCTTCAACTATTCCAAGTATGATGTGTATATCCGTCTTGACGTTTCCGCACAGTTTGCGTATGAGTACGTCCTGCGTAAGAACGCTTATAAGGATATAAAGATACCCATGAACACCTCTGCGCTCTATTACAGAAGCAACGCCAGCCATTCCAATGGAGAGACTTTCTTCTGTAACGTGAAGGTGTATGCCAACAGCGTTGACGGCAAGACAGGCATTGTGCCCGACAACACAAGCGACAACCTACAGGCTATCATGGGAGCGGCTAACAAGTTCCTCTCTGATGCGATGAAGGATGCTGGCATGTTCGCGCTTCCCTTCTTCGCGCGTGTAGGCTTGCGTCTCTTTGATGGCTCGATAACCCATCTGTCCTGCCCAGCCCTGCTCACTCCTAACTCTGGGTGCGCTCCCTACTTTCTTGTACAGGGCTCCAATGCTGGCGAATACCCGAGCAATGTGTTCGGTTGCCGCTGTCGTCTTCAGTTCTATCTGTCCGATACCGACGTGCAGAACCTCAAAGTCTGGAAGGACTTGATACAGTCTGTCGTTGTGGCGGTAACTCCTGCCATTTACTGCTACAATGAGGGCCATACGTTCGACAAGGACAAGACCAAGTTGGAGAGTAATACCATCTACATAGACGGGGAGTATGCTTCTGGGCTGACTGATGACCCATTTACGGCATCTAAGATAGCCTCACTCGGCCAAGCAATGACCTACGAGGTGTCTAACGAAGCCCCTTCAGCAGGCGGATGGTATGACAGCAGCGTGATGCTGGACTTGTCCAAAGGTGACGTGCTGACGCACGGAAGCAGTGAGCCTGGCGATATTATCATCTTCAAGAAGGAGGCGAACGGCAACATCGTGCGCAAGGACTACATCAGCACGGCAGAGAGCAAGCGTACATACACGGTGGAAGAGGATGGAACGTATTGCGTAGGTGGGGAAGATATATATGGCAACCTCAGCAAAGGTTCGTTCTACGTCACCAAGGCGCAATATGCGGGCTATCTCAAGCAGCCTATCGGAGGACTACTTGCGCGTTCGGGGGAGTTCAAGTCGGATGGCGCGTATCTCATGCAGATAGCGCTCCCACACTTCGACGACAAGACAACGAGGAGCAATATAGTTGAACAGAGTAACTTCCACGTGATAGGGGAGTACCCCATTGAGGAGATTAAAGCTGGGTGGACAACCGTAGATACTGAGGGCAAGGACTTGTTCAGCATACCGAGTCTTGAACGTGTTGAGGACGATAACCACTCCCGCAATAAGTTGGCCGCGTCTGTCTTGTTCTCGTATAACTCCAAGCTTCACCTTGCGGATGTGACAGAGCGCGTCTGGGGAGGTTCTGTGCTTGAGCTGATGACGGGGTATGCCGAGGATAGGGGCAGGAATGAGGAAGCGGACATCTGGACTCACGCTGCGCGCGTGGTGGTGTCTCTTGTCAAGAACGGTAGGGCTGTATATGCGGATAGCGGCTGGGGCGACGAGATGGCGGGATTGGATGTAGCATGGCTCTTCTACCCAGACGCTGATGCGCGTGAGGCGGTAGTCTATACGCGCACACCGCTTGGAGACGGATCCTACGTTTATGACAAATGCAAGCTGCCTCTTACTGCCCACAAGTTCCTGGAGGGCGCGTATTGGTTCAATGACTACAATAGCCCTGCCTACGAGCCCTGCACTGAGGAGGAGGCAACAGCAAGCGTGGCAGATAACTCGCTTCATCTGCCAAACAAGTTGTACGTGTCAGAGACAGACAATCCAGTGCTGTTTCCCACCACACAGCGTATAAGCGTAGGAAATGGTACTATCCTCGCGCTTGCCACAACGGCTGTGGCATTCTCGCAGAACACCTACGGCCGTAATGCTGTGCAGTCGTTCTGCACAGATGGCATCTGGGAACTTGAGGTGTCTGATACAGGGCACTATCTCTGCAAGAACCCGACAAGCCGTGATGTGTTGACTAACGTCTCCTCTGTCACCATGCTTGACGGCTCTGTGGCGTTCGTAACGGCATCTGGTCTGAAGATGCTGAGCGGGCAGGGCGTGCGGTCAGTGGGGGACGAGCTTAACGGCTTCAACGTATCAGAGAGCAACCCCGACATACAGCCCGCGGTGCAGTCCATTGCTACAGAGTTCAGCGGTACGGCACCCTCAGTACAGGACGAGAAGGTGTTGGTGGAGCGGTTGCAGACAGCACGCATAGCCTACGACTACCCGCGTAATCTCCTGCATGTGTTTATAGATGATGAGAAGTGGCACTACGTGATGGATGTGAAGTCAGGTGAGTGGGCAATGCAGACGCTTCCATTCTTTGTTGCGAACACCGTGTCTGACTACCCAAGCATGCTTATGCAGGGTGGTGATGCTACGCTCTACAGGTATGAGGATGTGACGAGCACACAGAAGCAACTGGAGGAGCACAGCATAGGCTACGCACTCACAAGGCCGCTGTCCCTGGATGACCCGACTGCACGTAAGATGATATATGACCTACGCACGCTCGCGCAGAAGACAAGTGCAACGAGCGCGCTGCGTGTGGCTGTCTTCGCAAGCAATGACCGTGTGAACTGGTATAGGCTCACCTCGCTCAAGGCTTTCTCGGCGAAGTGGTATCGCCTACTTGTGGTTACTAACTTCAACGAGTTGGACGCGCTGAACGGTGTTGTTCTTCAGTACGTCGAACGTTTCGTTGACAAGATGCACTGATAGTAGGGCGGGGTAGGCTACAGTTCTATCTCGCCCTTCACGTAGTCCAGTATCTTCCTGTTCGCCACATCCAGCTTCTTGTAGTCGTTGTTGATGTAGAACATGTTTGTGTTCCTCGTCTGATAGGAATGCGACAGCCCCATTGCTATAACGTGGTCTGGTATGTCGAGGTCGAAGGCCAGCGTAGCCCATGTGTGCCTCGCGTAGTAGGTGGTCAGCTCTGGACTGACGGACGAGAGCCTTCGATTAACCAACTCAATAAAGGACTCATACGTTTTTGATTTTAGCGCCCTACCGATAAGCCTGTCTCCTTTACGCAGCCTCTTGATAATCTCAAGCGCTTCAGGCTCCAGCTTAATTGACACACGTGTATTGGTCTTTGCTCTGTACGTTTCGATGCGGCCATTGATTATGTCTTTGTCTGTAAGCCTAACAAGGTCTTTTAGATTTAGCCCACACAAACAAAACATGAGTTTGAAGATGTCAAGTGCCATAGCCACTTTTGCTATTGATGCAGGCTTTGGGACGTTTAGGTCTTGCGCGCGCGTATTCCATATTATACGGAACTCATCAATAGGGATGTTTCTGTGGACAACGGAATAGTTTGTCTTTAACTTCTTGTTTTTGAATGGATTTTCATTCGGGTGGCATAACCCTTTTCGGACTGCATAGTTATAGACCGTTCGCAACTTCTGCAAATATAGCGAGATGGTTGTATCGCGCAACCCATCCTTACGCATCCCATCATAGAACTTTTCTACATATTTAGTGTCCATAAGTTCAGGGGACATTGTTTTAGTACTTGGGATGATAGAGAGAAGCTTTTTGTAGGATGCCATAAATCTACGTATTGTCTTTTCGGTAGAGCCAGAGTTTTCGGCAACCTCTTTGAACAGGCTTTCCAGGGTGCGTGTCTCTTCGGGTTGCTCTTCTCCCTTTAGCAGGATGAGTATTTTGTCACGCAACACTTTTGCGCTGATGTTCGAGCGTAGCCCACATTCCTTTTCATACGCAAGTTCGCATTTTGCATATATGTTGGCAATCTTTTGGTTCATAATTTTAGGCGGGTTTGTAAGACGCGATGCGTCTCTTCCCGCATATACCTTCCCGTTTTTCCAGCAGGAGGGAGGCACACTAATTCCGAGTGAGAGATATGCTACTTCGTTCTTATTTCTCACGGCCAACTTTAATGGCGCGCTGCCATTCTTGTTAAGCACTCTTGCGTCTAAGTATAGTTTTATGGTTGCCATGTTGTAGGTATTATGAATGAGCACGGTTTTGAGCACGGTTTACTCCAATTCTTTGTGCATTATAGCACGGATTTATTTCTATCTTTTATCATGTTTCACTATCTTTTATCATTCTTTATCATTATTTATCTTGTTGATGTTTACATGGTTGCGTGCGTACTTTGCTGTTGTTCAGCGAGTTCTATGTCAGTTGCTATTTTTCGGCATGCGATTGCCTACAAAGGTACGGATGATGTCTTATAACTATTTGTAATGTAGTCTGTTATGCGATTGTTTCTGTTTTGAAGTTGCACGGTTTTGAGCATTGTTTTGCTTTTGCGCACGTGTCTATATGTCATCATCTTCTCCTGCAATCTCTACGGGGCCGTATTTAATAAACAAGTTTATCTCGCCGTCATTCTTTGTGATACCGCATTTGATTTGCGGATAGTCTTCCTCGTCATACATTATAAAATAGTCCTCGCTTTTTTTGACGGGGTGGTAGTTTGGCTTTTTGGCCAGATATTTTTTGTAAAGTGCATTTAGCCATTTGTGCGCCAGGCGTAAATCTGCTTCTTTATTTGGGTTGCCCATTGCACATGTAAAGTTCGCAGAAAATAAACAACGACCAACCGTGGTTTGTTTGAACCCGAAGTACGCGGAGTCAAAATACATACCCGCAAAGTTTACGGCGGTGTATATGAGGAATCCTTTTTCAAGTTGTTCGCTTTCCACTCCATCATTGAACCTTCTGTCCAGGATGATTTTGCATTTGTCGTAGGGCATGCCAAAAGACACACCCGCAAATTGCTGTGCGTGTAGGTTGATGCTCATGGTGAGCACCATTATAATGATAAGCAGCTTCTTCATATTTATGCTATTTCCGTTTACCAAATACACGAGGGTTATAGGTTGTCCAGCCATCTCTTTCCACTCTTCGTGTGGAGAAAGATAGCGAAGGCTATGCAGATAATGGTGATGAGTGTGTAGGTGAATAGTGCCATGTTATTTGCGCATTATATGGTTTGCCAAATACGCGAGGGCTATTGTGGAGACTAACCCCATTGCTATAGCAATCGCGTTGTAGGTGTTGTACTCTTTGGTGTCTTCGTTGATGAGCGGGGCATCGTTACTCAGAACCAATATAGTGAAGCAGGCCAGGGCAAGGTTGTAGAGGAACTTGCTTAGAGCTGTCCTGCGTTCGCTGTCATGCTTCTCCTGTTTCTCCCGTCTCATACGCTTTTCTGCAAAGTTAGACATTTTTATACTATCTCCGTTGTGCTGTGCGTGTTATTTATTGTCGGTCGGGAGGCAAGGTCTTTGAGGGCTGTGATGTAGGAGTTGTAGAGTTCTTCCTTCTTCGTCCTCTCCACCTTGTAGGTCTGAAGCAGCTTGTTGTAGGCTTCGCGGAAGTCATCGCGGTTTTTGATGAGCTGCTTGATACGGCTGTTGTCCTCCTCCTTCATCTCAGATATGATGTCCTTCATGCGGCAGATGCTCTCTGCGAGTTTGTCGGCACTGCCCGCCATCCTGTCCACCATCTTATGCACGGACTCCAGGCGCTTGTCGGCATGCCGCATAAGGCGTGAGTTGACGTGTATCATAAGCAGTACGGACAGCAGGAAGAACGTACCGAATATGACATAAAACTTTGCTTCCATGGTTATTGTTGTTTAGATAGTAAGGCTATCAGTTTATCTATCTGTTGGTCTTTCTTGGCATTCGCCTCGACCAGCATCTCTACAAGTTTCTGCGCGTCCTGCCCTGCGCTGATGCTGCCATTATTTGTGCCAGATACAACGCCCCTATTGTTGCGCACGTGTAGCTCGCTACTCTCGTTGGTGATGGTAGCAGATGCAGCGGGGTAGAAGTAAGAGAGGGGCTTTCCTGTGGCTTCAGCAATACGTTCAAGGAGCCCCGTTCTTATGTCTGGGACGTTTAACCCCTGATTAAACGACTGTTGGGACATGCCCAAGCGCCTCGCGATTTCTGACTGCGATATGCCGCAGGCAGCGATTCTTGCTTTTAATTCTTGTCCAGTCATACAATGCCTACTTTGTATCTAAATGTTAAACTTTGTTATAGCCGAAGAAAACAACAACGAAAAACTTGTAGTATTCAATGTTTTCTTTTATCTTTGCAGCATCAGTTGTTCAGACATCTGCCGCCTCAACCGCAAAGTTAAGGAAAAAGATGGTAAAACATGATCCTAAAATCCGCAAGCAATCTCAATGGCAATCTCAATTGCAGTAAAGAGCTTGAA
>OIXQ01000061.1_pt1 | contig 63695 bp, 60 predicted proteins | sample 1587791 | NCBI WGS metagenome assembly OIXQ01 (sample SAMN03283273) | human gut metagenome | biome: human-associated habitat; material: feces | host: Homo sapiens | place: Peru | collected 2012
ACTTGATGTTTCCAAAGTAATTTGAAATACTCGATTTTGATCGGGGAGCACCAACCAACAGTCAGGCTGATATTAGCCTGGCTGTGTTTTTGAAAGGAATAAAATATGCTAAAGGAACCAAATTGGTTGAAAGGTAAGTCCAAAGAGGAATTGCAGACTGTTTGGAAATATAATGACAAGATTGTGAACCAGAACTTTCGGTGAAATGATCCAGATAAAAGATGCCTCATGTGGGCATCTTTTATTTAATAATAGCAATAATTAACTACTTTGCTTGACTTTACCTATGAATCAGTATATAATTCTTATTAAGAACTATTCCCAATAAGAAAAAACGGAGGTAAAGGATATGGCAGCAAACAAATACGCAGGAACACAGACAGAGAAAAATTTACAGGAAGCATTTGCAGGAGAATCTCAGGCAAGAAATAAGTATACCTATTTTGCATCTGTAGCGAAAAAGGAAGGCTATGAGCAGATGTCTGCATTATTTTTAAAGACCGCAGATAATGAGAAAGAACATGCAAAGATGTGGTTCAAGGAATTATCAGGAATTGGCGATACAAAGGAAAATCTGGCAGCAGCTGCGGAAGGCGAGAATTATGAGTGGACAGATATGTATGAAGGCTTTGCGAAAACAGCCGAGGAAGAAGGTTTTCCGGAACTCGCTGCCAAATTTAGAGCAGTCGGGGAGATTGAGAAACATCACGAGGAGAGATATCGTGCACTTCTTAAGAATATTGAAACTGCACAGGTATTTGAAAAGAGCGAAGTTAAGGTGTGGGAATGCCGTAACTGCGGACATATCGTGGTAGGAACAAAGGCTCCTGAGGTATGCCCAGTATGTAATCATCCGCAGAGCTATTTTGAAGTACATGAAGAAAACTATTAAGGAGATGAGATTATCACGAAGAAGCAAACAATCAATTCAAAAAAAGCAGTGATGATAGGCTGTGGCTTTGTTGGTTCTGCATCTGTGTTTGCTTTAATGCAAAGCGGATTATTTACGGAGATTGTCCTTATTGATGCAGATAAAAATAAGGCGGAGGGGGAAGCAATGGATATCAGTCACGGAATCCCATTCGCAAGCCCGATGAAAATATATGCTGGAGATTATGATGATGTGGCAGATGCTGCCATTGTTATTATATCTGCAGGAGCGGGGCAAAAGCCAGGAGAGACAAGACTTGATCTTGTCAATAAAAATGTGGCAATATTTAGGTCGATTATTCCTGAAATCGCCAAAAGAGACTTTGCAGGTATCATGCTGGTAGTTGCCAATCCGGTAGATATTCTGACCCAGGTAGCAATAAAGTTATCAGGACTTCCAGAAAACAGGGTGATTGGATCTGGAACCGTTTTAGATAGTGCAAGATTAAGGTACAAGCTGGGCGAACACTTATCAGTTGACAGCAGAAGTGTTCATGCATTTATAGTGGGGGAGCATGGAGATAGTGAAGTTGTGGCATGGTCATCAGCCAATGTGTCAGGTGTTCCGTTAAGTGAAATGTGTGAAATGCGTGGACATTATAAGCATAGGGAAAACATAGAGGAAATAGCGACTGCGGTTAAGAATAGTGCTTATGAAATTATAAACAAAAAGCATGCTACATATTATGGAATTGCAATGTCGGTAAAAAGAATCTGTGAGGTGATCATGAGAGATGAGAAATCAATACTCCCGGTATCACACATGATTCATGGTGTATATGACATTGACGGAGTATCGTTGAGTATGCCGGCTATTGTAGGAGCAGATGGTGTTGAGTCAGATATACCTATAAATCTGAATGGAGAGGAAGCATTAAAGCTTAAGGAATCAGCCGATTCATTGAAGAAAATTGTAGAAACAATTGAATTGTAAATTTTTAACATAGAAGGAGATAAAAGCATGGAAGTAAAGTATTATGTATGTAAGCATTGTGGAAACATTGTTGAAAAGATAAAGGACAAGGGTGTACCTGTCATGTGTTGTGGAGAGGCTATGAAGGAATTAAAAGCCGGAGTGACAGACGCTGCAGTTGAGAAGCATGTACCTGTGTATACGGTGGAAGGTAATCATGTTCATGTTGTTGTTGGAGAAACAAAACATCCAATGCTTGAAGAGCATTTCATTGAGTGGATCACATTAAATACCAATCAGGGTATTTACAGAAAGCAGTTAAATCCGGGACAGGATCCGGTAGCGGAATTCTGCCTTTGTGATGGCGAACAGGTAGAAGAAGTATATGCATATTGTAATCTGCATGGATTATGGAAATGCTAAAAGTATTTGAATGGAATCACACAGAAAAAGCATGAGGACTAAACATTCTTATGCTTTCAGCCGTTTTTTGATATAATTAAACTATCGGTTAAAGTTACTTGTAGATGAAGGCAATACAAATCTTCAGAGAGAAAGCGGAAAAGAACAAAGAAGAGGTGTGATCATATGTGGACAATAAAGAGAATTGACGAGGCAGATTTTGGCTGTGAGGAGAGACTTCCTGGTGAACCGCTGATGGTGCTGGTGAGCCTGGAGAGCGATGACGGAAGAGTCATACAGTTTGAGGCTGCGGACAACTGGCTTACAGTTCAGGAACTTTCAGAGGGTGATGAGTGGCCGGAGGATATAGAGACACCCGATGAGGCTGACGAGAGAACAGCCAGGCAGACTCAGTGGATGGAGAATTACTTTGAGGCACTGGAAGAACTTGAATAGGACATAGATTGATCAACATATGTGAAGCTGGGAGAGTGCTGACAAAATCTAACATTTGGACAGTATAATCATGCAAAATTGCATTGACTATGAAACCTGTTTCCTATAATATGTGGCTGATGATTGGAATTAGAAGAATATAGATAAGACCACATAAAAAAGGAAGAGGAATAAGTATGAAGAGTAGAATGACGAGAAAAGAAATGCTTCCGCTTGTGGGAATGACCATTTCGGCATTCATATTCAACACATCGGAGTTTATGCCAATAGGACTGCTGACGGACATAGCGGGTTCGTTCAGCATATCAGAGTCGAAGGCGGGAATGCTTATAACAGTATATTCATGGATAGTCATGCTGCTGTCCCTCCCGCTCATACTTCTGGTGTCGAAGATCGATTTCAGAAAACTGTTCATGGGAACGATCGCATTGTTTGGAATATGTCAGATCATGTCGGTGATCGCGCCGACATACGGAGTGCTCATGGCATCGCGTATAGGCGTTGCGTGTACCCATGCGATATTCTGGTCCATAGCCTCACCGGTTGCAATAAGACTGGTAAATGAGGAACACAGGTCATTTGCACTCAGCATGGTCGTAACAGGAACCTCTATAGCGACCATAGCCGGATTGCCGCTTGGAAGACTTGTGGGACAGTATATGGGATGGAGAGTTACGTTTCTCATTGTCGGAATCATAGCATTTGCAGTGCTCGTATATATGGCGTTTGTTTTCCCGAAGATAGCGAGCGGAGAGCAGTTCCATGTAAAGGATCTCCCAGCGCTCCTGAAGAATCCGGTGCTCATTTGTCTGTATGTCCAGACGATACTGTTCGTACTTGGATACTATACCGTATACAGCTATATAGAGCCATTCATGCAGCAGGTCGCAAAGCTGCAGAACAATGTCATAACCATAGTGCTCCTGATATTTGGTGCCATGGGACTTCTTGGAAGTTATTTGTTCTCAAAGCTGTATGACAGACATAGATTTGCATTTATAGGTACAGTTATGGCTACGCTTCTTGCATGGCTGCTGCTTCTGCTTCCAGCATCAAAGAGCCTGGCAACTATGGTCATTCTCTGTGCATTCTGGGGAATCACGGCCATGGCGTTTAACGTAACTACTCAGTCGGAGGTCATCAGAAGTGTGGATGAGAAGGGCTCTGCCGTGGCGACAGCCATATATTCAGGACTTTTCAACCTTGGTATAGGTGGGGGAAGCTGGATCGGCGGAATAGTGTGCGACAAAGGTGCGATATCGTATATAGGATTTGTGGGTGCGGTATTTGCGGTTATATCAGTTCTATTCTTTGCATTTGTACTTCTAAGAAAATTGAGACAGAGTGTGAACTGACAGCGTATTTGCATATAATTAAATGTAATTGAAATATAATGGCACGGCAGTGCTGGCATACAGGTTCGGGTTGGAACATGGCATGTCAGGACTGCCATTTTTTTAGTAAGTTTCAAATAATGGGTTGACATATTATCAAATTGATAATATTATATAAACAACCTGGAGATATTATCGAAACGATAATAATAGCCGAGTGGAAAAGGAGAGGAATTATGGACAATAACAAGAAAAAGACACTTATAGTAGTTGACATGCAGAATGATTTCATCGATGGAGCACTCGGGACAAAGGAGGCTGTTGCCATCGTGGAGAATGTGAAAGATAAGATAAAAGAGTATGCTGACCGCGGGGATGAGATCATCTTCACAAGGGATACACATTATGAGAACTACATGGAAACCAACGAGGGAAAGCATCTTCCGGTTCCTCACTGTATAGAGGAGACCAGAGGCTGGGAGATCGCAGATGGTCTTGAGGTTCCGGGCGCTATATACATCAACAAGACCAGCTTTGGATATACAGGCTGGGGAGACTTCGATCTCCAGGATGTAGAGATGGTAGGACTCTGCACAGACATTTGTGTTGTGTCCAATGCCCTCATCATAAAGGCACTGTACCCTGAGATAAATGTTAAGGTTGATGCGAGATGCTGTGCCGGAGTGACGCCGGAGAGTCATGAGGCTGCGCTCGCCACCATGTCGATGTGTCAGGTGGATATAATCAGATAACGGCTGAAATGTATAGGAGGATGAAGCAGACTTATGAAGAAATATGAGATGAGTGTCGAGGAGAAGGAATTCCTCGCCGGATATGACCTGACAAAATATGACAGACCATCTGTTGCCGCGGATGTGGTTGTGTTTTCAGTTATGAAGGATGATGAGTGCGAGGATGCAAGAAGACTTCAGGAGAAGAGGCTCAAGATACTCCTGATAAGAAGAGGTGGATTCCCATATAAAGGAAGCTGGGCTATGCCCGGTGGGTTCTGTAGAAAAGGCGAGGATGTCATAGATTCAGCCAGAAGAGAACTTTGCGAAGAGACGGGTATAGACGATGCATATGTAAAGCTTGTCGGAGTATATGGCGAGCCGGGCAGAGATCCGAGAGGCTGGGTTATATCATCAACTTATATGGCGCTTATGAACGGCAGAGACTGTCGCCTTAAGGCAGGAGATGATGCACAGGATGCGAGATGGTTTACAGTTGAACTGACAGATGTTTCAACAGAGGTGACAGAGGTGTCAGGTATAGGTGAAGAAAATGTGAAAAATGAAGTTGAAGCTTCATGTAAAGTTCAAAATGAGAAAAGATACAGGCTGGTCCTCAAGAATGCAGACTCTGATATAAAGCTTACTGCAGTGCTGCGCAGAACAGATATGAGCTCATGCGGACGAAGCTCGGACAGCTACTACATAGAGGAATGTGAAGGACTGGCATTTGACCACGCAAGAATCATAACGGAAGCGGTGCTCGGACTGCGGGAGGATGTCAGGAGGGATATGAAGCTGGCATTTGACCTGCTGCCGGAGAGATTTACACTCACTGAGCTTCAGAATGTATATGAACAGATATGGGACATGGAACTCACCACACCTAACTTCAGAAGAAAGATTGCGGAATATGTTGAGGAGACTGATGCATATCAGTCCGGTGAGCGATACAGACCTGCCAAACTGTTCACACGAAGGAAGGATGCAAGAAAGTAGATAGTATAGTGTAGTGGATTGATGTTTAAAAGGGGAGGAATGAATAGATGACATTTAAGAAATTTATAAAAAATGAGATAGGGGGCTGGAAGAAGCTGGAGATCACCTGGATGCTTATCGCATGTACGGTCATCGTGGGACTGTCCATATACTGGGATGATACGGTTATGGGGATCATATCATCGACCACAGGCGTGATCTGTGTGGTGTGCACGGGAAAAGGAAAGTTGTCAGCGTACATATTCGGTCTTGTGAATACAGTGCTTTATGCAATCATATCGTATAAGGCTGCGCTGTACGGAGAGACTATGCTCAATGCGCTATATTATGTGCCTATGCAGTTTGTTGGATTCTATGTATGGTCAAGGCATATGAACGATGAGACGCATGAGGTCAGAAAGAAACACATGAAGGCGGTTGGCAGGATATTCATGGTGCTGGCGGTGGCACTTGGCACATTCCTATATGGGCTGCTGTTGAAGAGACTTGGGGATGTCATGCCATTTGTGGATGCATTTACAACGGTTTCGTCGGTTGTGGCGATGGTTGTATCTGTAAGGATGTTCGCGGAGCAGTGGTGGATATGGATTGCGGTGGATGTGTTTACAATATATATGTGGGCACAAAACTTTATGAGTGGCAATGACAACATAGCGACGTTGCTCATGTGGATAGTGTACCTTGGAAACGCCGTTATTATGTGTGTCAGATGGGAACGTGAGGTCAGAAGAAATCGTTTGGGCGAAGTACACGTTTTCGAAGACGGCATGACGACAGAGTAAGGAGGCTGACAATTGATGTATAGATATAAGGTGGGAATGTATGGAGGTTCATTCGATCCACTTCACATAGGGCACATCCACGACATCATACGTGCTGCGGCGATGTGCGAGGAACTGTATGTGATGATAAGCTGGTGCGAGGGCAGAGAGTCCACCTCTAAGGAGCTTAGATATCGCTGGATACTCAACAGCACAAGACATCTGCCAAATGTGAAGATAATCATGATAGAGGATAAGGCGGTCTCAAAAGAAGAATATAATACGGATTATTACTGGGAAAAGGGAGCACAGGATATCAAGGACACGATAGGAAAGCCTATAGATGCAGTGTTCTGCGGTTCGGATTATCTTGGAACCGGCAGATTTGAGAGCCTGTACTGTCCGGAGAGTGAGGTCGTGTACTTTGACAGGGCGGAGGTTCCGGTATCCTCGACAGAGATACGTGAGTGGGCGACGGCACACTGGGAGTATATTCCAGAGGTGTGCAGGAATCATTACGTCAGAAAGGTACTGGTGGTTGGCGGTGAATCCACAGGAAAATCCACACTGGTTGAGAATCTTGCGCTGGCATATAACACGAATTTTGTACGGGAGATAGGGCGTGACACCTGTGAGTATGCGGGTGGAGAGGAGTTCATGGTTGAAGATGATCTGGTGGAGAACTTCATCAGACAGAAGGACGAGGTCCGCAGGGCAGCCAGGCATAGCAACAGACTGTTGTTTGTTGATACCGATGCACTGACGACAGGATTCTACTGTGATCTGCTCATGGATGATGACAAACAAAAACGCAGGCTCACGGATATGGCAGGTGCGATAAATGCAACAAATGAATGGGATCTGGTGCTGTTCCTTGATCCTGATGGAACGGATTTTGTCCAGGACGGAACCCGGAATGAGGATATAATGCGGGAGAGAAGGCATTACAGTGATTTGCTCAAGGCGTGGTTTGATCGTCATGGAGTAAGCTGCGAAATTATATCCGGTGATTATCTTGACCGGTTCAACACGGCCAAGAAGCTTATAGAGGAACGACTTGCGATAACCACTGTATTTTAAATGACAAATGATCATATATATTAACATCCACGACATGGTTTTTAAAACAACGTGTTGTGGATGTTTTTGTCTGTTTTTTATCGTATTTATGACTATGAATAAAAAGCCAATGATGATACAATAGTAGATAATGTAACAATTATATAGTAGGAAAAGGCTGAAAAAGTAAATGAAATGCAAAATTAAAACGTACAGGTGAAGACAGAACCGTACAAATATATTGGAGAGGTGGATAAACATGGCAAAGTATATCTTGAGCTGCTGCTCAACAGCAGATCTTTCAAAGGAGCATTTTGACAAAATAGGTGTAAAATATATATGCTTTCACTACGAGCTTGATGGTGTGGAGCATCCTGATGACCTGGGACAGACCATGCCATTTGAGGAATTTTACAGGAAGATGACAGAAGGTGCGGCTACGAAGACCTCGCAGGTGAACTCAGATGAATATTATGATTTCTGGAAACCTTATCTTGAACAGGGATATGACATACTTCATCTGACATTGTCATCGGGAATAAGTGGGTCTGTAAATTCAGCAAATATTGCCAGGGAGGATCTGGAGGAAGAATTCCCTGACAGGAAACTATATGTGGTTGATTCTCTGGGGGCATCCTCAGGCTATGGACTCATCATGGACACGCTAGCAGGCATGAGAGATGAAGGCAAGTCCATAGACGAGCTGCATGACTGGATAGAACAGCATAAGCTGGATCTGAACCACTGGTTCTTCTCAACGGATCTCACGTTTTATATCAGAGGCGGAAGAATATCCAAGACTGCTGGAACAGTTGGCACAATACTGGGAATATGTCCGCTTCTCAACATGGATGACGAGGGAAGGCTGATACCGAGATCAAAGATAAGAGGTAAAAAGAAGGTTATTCAGGAGATCGTAAAGCGCATGGAGGAGAATGCACAGGACGGGCTTGATTATTCCGGTAAGTGTTATATATCGCAGTCGGCATGTATGGAGGATGCCGAGGCTGTGGCAAGGCTTGTCGAGGAGAAATTTCCGAAGCTTGACGGCAAGGTGGAGATCAATTATATAGGAACTACGATAGGCAGCCATACAGGTCCCGGTACAGTGGCACTGTTTTTCTGGGGAAAAAAGCGTCAGGGGTAGGATAATACATTGTGCATTCATTTCACCACTGCTATAATGTAGGGAGAGTTTATATTTATTAATTTTTGATGCGCTTGGGCCGATTTTGATATTTAAGACCGGATGATACAGGCTATGTGGCGAAGGCTGGAGGAGAGAGAATGGATAATACAATTGATAAAAGCATACAAATGGACAGCCAGATGAAAGAATTCTTCGAGTGCATAGGTGGTGATGCAGATACACAGCAGCAGAGAATCCAGTGTATAAGGAATGGTCTTGCAGTTATTGCTGACAGGCTCAGGCTGGGAAAGGCGGAGATTACTGTTGATATTCCGAAAAACAGGTTTATGCCGCTTGGAGAAAGAAACAGCGCGGTATTATACGAGGAAGAAGGGGCTGAATTGGGTATCCCGGTTGATATAGAGATGAAGATCAGAACCGGTGGCACCGTGTTTATCAAGGATTATCCATATGGTCCGGGGTATTCAGAAGAGGAGATACAGACACACAGGTTTATATTTAGGGAGATATTTATTCAGTACAACCGGACATTGGCTCAGTGCTTGCTTGAAAAGATCATGCATACAGATATCAACACAGGTGTAGCCAATCAGGATGCTCTGATGTATTATGCGGTCAATCTGATAAAAAACGGACAGATTGATGATTATACAGGCATCTTTTTTAATATCCACAATTTCAAGTATGTGAATAAGGTTTTTGATTATTCACAGGGAGACGTGATACTTAGGAATTATGCGCAGATAGTGAAATCATATCTTGAAAGCGATGAGGAGATAGCAAGGCTTGGAGGAGATAATTTCGTCGTAATCTGTCGTAATGAGAATGCATCTGATTTTATAAGCAAGATTAAAGATATCCATATAAGTCATGAGTTCAGATCTGTCAAAAGAGAATTCCAGCTGGGTGTTACAGCGGGTATAGCAGGTCTGGAAGGAGTTACTAAGCCAAGGGAAGTTATGGCCAGAACCAGCATTGCGTATCAGGCTGCCAGAAAAAACGGAGCGGGCTCTATAGTGGTATTTACAAAAGAGATTCAGAAGCATCTTATGGATGATCAGGAGATTCTGGCTGCTTTTCCACAGGCACTTGCCGCGGGTGAGTTTGTAGTATATTATCAGCCAAAGGTGAGAATTTCGGACAAAAGTATATATGGTGCGGAGGCTCTTGTCCGCTGGGTGAGAGACGGACAGGTGGTTACACCTGCAAGATTTATACCGCAGCTTGAGAGAGAGGGCAGTGTGTGCAGGCTTGACTACTATATGCTTGAGCAGGTATGCGGTTTTTTGAAGAGCCGACTTGATAAAGGTCAGAAGATTGTGCCTGTATCAGTCAATTTTTCCAGAAGGCATCTGGAAGAAGGTGATCTGGTAGAACGTATAGCCGGTACCATCGACAGATTTGGAATCGACAGAAGCTATATTGAGATAGAGCTTACAGAAAGTGAGGATTATCAGAATTATGAGATCATGTCCAGCGTGATAGGAAGACTCAAGGAACGGGGCATAAGCACATCCATAGATGATTTTGGTACAGGATTTTCTTCACTCAACATGATCAAAAAGGTTGACCTTGATACCATCAAGATCGACAAATCCCTGATACCTTTTGATGATGTAAACAATAATAAGCACCAGGATATAGTAATGTTTTCAAGTATAATAGACCTCATAGGCCGGCTCGGGAAAAAGTCAGTTGCGGAGGGCGTTGAGACAAATCAGCAGCTTGACTATCTGGAAAAGCTTGGCTGTGATATAGTACAGGGATATGTGTTTGATAAGCCCCTTCAAAAGGATGAATTTGAACAAAGGCTGGAATCGGGATATAGTTTATGAAGATGAAATTTAACGCTTTATCAAAATAAATTGTTGACATATGTCTAAAATTGAATTATTATTCCGAATATAAAAAACGGCAATGGAGCCATATGAACTCCATTGCCGTTTTTTGCGTATGTAGTAAAAGTGAAGGAGGATGATATCTATGAGGAAAAATAGGACAATCAGGAAAATAATGGCACTTGTACTTACTGCAGCGCTGGGCATGTTTGGCCTTGCCGGCTGTGGATCATCAGATTCGGGCAAAGACACCACTGCGGAATCTGCGGTGACGGATACAGTGAAAGACACAGAGGCATCAGCGGAGGCTTCTGTCGACATATCAGGTGTAAAGCTCTTAAATGATGGCACACTGACTGTTGGATGTGAGCTTGGATATCCACCATTTGAGGATTTTGCAGAGGATGGAACCACACCTGTAGGCTTTGATATTGATATCATAACTGAGGTTGCAAGGAGACTTGGACTTGAGCTTAATATCATCAATACTGCATGGGATGGAATCTTTACAGGAATTGATGTCAATTATGATTGTGTGTGTTCGTCAGTCACGATCACTCCTGAGAGACAGAAAACCATGATATTCACAGATCCGTATATCAATAATTACCAGGCTGTAGTACTTCCTACAGGTTCGGATAAGAAGATCACGGGCTTTAAGGATCTGGCGGGCATGTCTATAGCAGTTCAGAAGGAGACCACATCGGATATACTGATGTCGGATTATAAGTCCACGGGAACTGTGGATATGGAGATAGTTGCAAATGAAAAAGTTACAACCGGGTTCACACAGCTTACTAATAATGAGGTTGATGCTGTTGTTGTTGACAGTACAGTAGCAGACAGTTATGTTGCAAAGGAGCCGGATGTTTACCAGATTGCTTATCTTGACAAGGATGAGCCGGAACAGTTCGCTATTGCAATGGGTAAAGGCAGCACAGCACTTCAGACGGCCATGAATGAGGCTCTCAAGGGCATGGAAGAGGATGGCTTTATTCAGGATACATATGATTACTGGTTTGGAAGTGCGGAGTAAAGTGCGGAACAGGAATTGCCTATGAAGAGATTTGGGAAGTATTTAAAAAAGTGCATAGATATAAGAAACTGGAAAAGACAGACAAAGACTGGTGCTGCTATATGTGTGGCAGTTGTCGTAGTGATGATAGTTCTTGCGGCTGTCAAACCTTCAGAGCAGGAGATGCTTTCGCATACATCTCCCACAATGCAGAAGATGATCGAGAAGGATGCAGAAAGCAGCAGAAAAAGAGTCACTGTTACGTATAATAGCCTGTGGGTTATAAATTATCTGTCGCTTTCATCGTCAGGCGCAAATGTCATGAGTGAGAAGTATGTTGGATTTGCGGGTCATGTATATTCTGCGGACAGTGGAGCCATGGAAGTTACGGGACAGATGGTGAATTACACGTACAGAATGCTTGGATGTGGGGAAAATGTTCTCCATGGAGCCAAGCTCACAATACTTCTCACCACACTTACAATATTGTTCGGAGTGATATTTGGCACATTTCTTGCACTTGGCAAGATATCGAAACGAAAGCTGCTGGGCAAGGTGTGCAGTGGTTACATATTCTTTTTCAGAGGAACGCCGCTGCTCATACAGCTTTTTGTTATATACTTCTCCATACCGAGCATATTCGGGTTCGCATGGAGGGATATATTTGGAGCCGGTGACAGTGAGGCAGTATATAAGGGGGCATTTCTGGCGGCGATAATAGCGTTTGCTCTCAATTCCGGCGCATATTGTGCAGAGATCATAAGGGCGGCGATACAGTCCATCGACAAAGGACAGTATGAAGCGGCGAAGACATTGGGACTGTCATACAGACTTACTATGACAAAGATAATCATTCCACAGTCAGTAAGAAGAATGATACCGCCGGTGTGCAACGAATTTATAATGGTTTTAAAGGATGCATCACTTGTATTTGCCATATCCCTGATGGATATAACGACCATATCCAAGACGATCATGACGAGTGAGGGCTCATATCTCGTATTCGTCCCGGCACTTGTGATATATCTGATCATAACCGCCATATTCTCATTTGTATTTGAGAAAATAGAGAAGAGATTTTCATTGTATGAGTAAGAGGATAATGCAGTGAGCGGTAAGAAATGAAAAGAGGTAGTTATATGGATAATTATGAATATATTCTGGAGACGGTTCATCTGAGCAAGAGATTTGGAAACCTTGAGGTATTGAAGGATATCAATCTGGAGGTCAGAAAGGGTGAGGTTATATGTATAATCGGACCTTCCGGAGCTGGAAAATCCACATATCTTAGGTCGCTTAACCAGCTGGAAAAGATCACAAGCGGTAAAATATATATACATGGGGACTTGTTTCTTCACCGGGAAAATGATAAAACTGTTGAGAGGATTGATAAAGAAACACAGCAAAAGCTGCTGCTTGAGATGGGGATGTGCTTTCAGAAGTTCAACCTGTTCCCGAATATGACAGTTCTTGATAATGTTATGCTGGCACCGGTATCAGTCAGAAAGACTGATAAAGAGACAGCGAGGAAAGAGGCGTTAGAGCTGCTCAGAAACGTTGGACTTGAAGAGAAAGCAGATGTATATCCCAATCGTCTGTCAGGAGGACAGCAGCAGAGAGTTGCGATTGCCAGAGCTCTCGCCATGAAACCGGAGATCATGCTCTTTGATGAGCCGACATCTGCCCTTGATCCGGAGCTTGTGGGTGACGTGCTTCAGGTTATGAAGGATCTTGCAAAGCAGGGGATGACTATGCTGTGTGTGACCCATGAGATGGGGTTTGCCAGGGAAGTGGCTGACCGTGTTATATTTATGGCTGACGGGATCATAGTTGAGGACGGAACCCCGGAGCAGTTGTTTGGAGACCCGCAGAATGACAGGACAAAGGCTTTTCTCAGGTCAATTCTCAACACTTAATAGAGTGCCTGTATGTTGTATGCTGTGGCACTGACTAAAAAGAGCGAGAGGTTTCACAGATGAAGAGTAGACAGGTAAGGAATTCATTGCTGCTGGTTTTGACAGCTTTTATATGGGGCGTAGCATTTGTTGCACAGAGACAGGGAGGAGACGCGGTTGGACCGTTCTCTTTCAACGGAATAAGGTCACTGATCGGCGGTGCTGTTCTCATACCGGTCATATTTATAATTGACAGGATAAAACCATCTGATAGGAAACCGAGTAATAGATCAGATAGAAAGAGACTTGTGATTGGCGGCATATGCTGTGGAACTGTTCTGTTCCTGGCAAGCTCTGCACAGCAGCTGGGCCTTTATATGGGAACCCCGGCGGGAAAAGCGGGATTTCTCACAGCATGTTACATATTGCTGGTTCCAATCCTGGGTCTGTTTTTGAAGAAGAAGTGTGGCTGGAATATATGGCTTGGAATAGTCATAGCTGTGGCGGGGCTTTATCTGCTTTGTATGAGTGGCTCACTGTCATTTCAGAGCAGTGATCTTATGATGCTTGTATGTGCATTGCTTTTTGCTGTACATATACTTGTGATAGATCATTTCTCACCGCTTGTGGATGGAGTCAGAATGTCATGTATACAGTTCTGGGTATGCGGAATTCTAAGCATATTCCCGGCGTTTTTCTCGGAGATGCATCACAGTGTGGCGGGAATCGTGGCATGGGTTCAGCCTCTCGGTACAATGAGTGCGTGGATTCCGATACTCTATGCAGGAGTGTTGTCATGCGGAGTGGCATATACACTTCAGATAGTTGGACAGAACGGATTAAATCCTACTGTCGCATCCATGATCATGAGTCTTGAGTCGGTATTTTCTGTCATTGCCGGCTGGATCATCCTTGGAGAACGTATGGGGGTAAGACAGCTTGCAGGATGCGGACTGATATTTGCCGCAATACTTCTGGCGCAGATTCCGGTCGGGCTAAAAGGGAGAGCGACAGTCTGAACTCCTTGAGTGTCAATGGTAGAAATGCTTTGTTTTCACAAGAAAAAATGTGGGGCAGGCGCACATATATCGTTGGGATACTTGAAAAAAATACGAGTTTTCATTTACTTGAAAAAATGGGTTGACAATAAAATACTTCGGTGCTAGTTTATGTAACGAACAAAGAGCAAATGCAAAGAACAGAATACGGTCGTCGAAGATCGCATACTTCAGAGAGCCGCCGGTTGGTGTGAGACGGTGTATGTCCTTGATGATTATCCTCTGCGAGCAGTGCACTGAATTCCCTGGTCATGAGATGCCAGAGACATTAGGTGTCACCGGTTTTCTACCGTTACATAGAAGCTTATTTCAATAGACAGTGAGTAGTGGTCAGGCGAGATGAGATCAGAGAGGTCATCCTTTTATGATGGCAAATAAAGTGGTAACGCGGAAGTATACAGGCTTTCGTCTTTATGAGATTGCATAGAGACGGAAGCCTTTTTTAATGTGTTTTTTATGTATAAACTCTTTGTACGAATAAATCATGTATCAGCCGGCTTGAGGTCATTACGGATTCATGAGCAGACATATACTAAAAAAAGGAGCCGCTGCAAGGCGGGAGAAAGGAGAAAGATATGAATAGTTTAGTTATCATTCTTATCGCAGTAGTAGTTTTAGGTGCTGGCTATCTTGGCTATGGAAGATGGCTTGCAAAGAAGTGGGGCGTAGATTCAAATGCAAAGACCCCTGCAGTTGCAAACGAGGATGGAAAGGATTATGTACCATCGTCAAAGCTTACAGTATTCGCACATCAGTTTTCATCGATAGCAGGTGCAGGCCCTGTCCAGGGACCTATCATCGCGGCTATGTTTGGATGGGTGCCGGTTCTGCTCTGGCTGCTTGTCGGAGGCGTATTCTTCGGTGCCGTTCAGGATTTTGGTTCACTTTATGCATCAGTTAAAAATGGTGGAAAGTCAATAGGACTTGTCATCGAGAAGTACATAGGCAAGGCTGGAAGAAGATTCTTCTCATTGTTCTGCTGGCTCTTTACACTTCTTGTTATAGCAGCATTTACATCGATGGTTTCATCGACATTTAACGGTTTCACAGCAGGAGCTGATGGAGCTGTGACAAAGAACTTCAATGGTGCTGCAGCAGCAACAGTTTCAATGCTGTTCATAGTAGTAGCCATGGTGTTCGGTGTGGTTATGAAGACATGCAGGAATATGAAGGAGTGGCTCAAAGCTATAGTAGCCATCGTCCTCATCGTTGCAATGTTTGCAGTAGGTATGAAATGTCCTTGGTACTTAAATGGTGACCAGTGGAATTACGTAATCATGGCTTACCTCTTCCTCGCATCAGTGCTTCCAATGTGGTTACTCATGCAGCCAAGAGATTACATGACAACATTCATGCTGGTAGGCATGCTGATCGGTGCATTTGTAGGCGTTCTGGTCGGACATCCTGACATGAACCTGAATGCTTTCAATGGCTTCACAGTTGTATCATCAACGGGTGTTAAGAGTTATCTGTTCCCAACACTGTTTGTAACGATCGCATGTGGTGCTGTTTCCGGTTTCCACAGCCTTGTTTCATCAGGAACATCATCAAAGACAGTAAAGAATGAAAAAGATATGCTTTTTGTAGGTTACGGCGCAATGATCCTTGAGACGCTCCTCGGAGTTATCTCACTTATAGTAGTTGGTGCTGTCGCAGTTGGCGGCAAGGCTCCGGAGGGTCTTACACCTTTCCAGATCTTCTCACAGGGTATCGCAGGATTCCTTGAGAAGTTTGGACTTCCAAACTCAGTTGCAAATGTATTTATGACCATGTGTGTATCAGCCCTTGCTCTTACATCACTTGACTCAGTTGCACGTATCGGACGTATGTCATTCCAGGAGCTCTTCATGGGAGACACAACAGATACATCCAAGATGCCTGCATGGCAGAAGGTGCTCACAAACAAGTATTTTGCAACAGTTATAACACTGTTCTTTGGCTACCTTCTCTGCAAGGGTGGATATTCAAATGTATGGCCACTCTTCGGATCAGCAAACCAGATGCTTGCAGCCCTTGTACTTATAGGCGTAGCAGTATTCCTCAAGGCAACAAACAGAAAGCACGCAATGCTCTACCCACCTATGCTGATAATGCTTGTTGTTACATTCACAGCTATCGTGCTCAATGTAATTGGCAATATTCAGAAGTTCCAGGCTGGAACAGCTACATTCCTTGTAGAAGGACTTCAGCTTATAGTTGCAGTATTCCTCATCGTGCTTGGTATCATAGTGGCAATCACGTGTATCAAGAAGCTTGTTCTTATGAAGAAGGAGAATGCTGAGAAGGCAGAGGCTTAATTGATGAGTGGGGGAATCCCCTTTAAATATAATATCTACCAAAAAGATCAGGCAGTTGGCGAGATACCATTTGTCTGATCTTTTTGGTCTATTCGATTCCGGCTGCGGCAAACTTGGCCTTGAGTTCATTTATCTGGGTGCCTTTTTCAGTTACAATAGCGTATTCCCTTAATGTGCGAATAAAAAACAAAAAACATTCGCAAAACATCTTGACATTTGAGTTAGATAGGGCTAACATAGTACGCGAATGAAATAAATAAAACATTCACATAACGTCATAACAAATATCTAACAGAAGAAATGGTGATGTGAAAAGATATAGGGAGGAAAAAACATGTTCATAGAAGGAAAGGATCTTGTGAAGCAGTATGGAAAAGGAGAGGCTGCTGTATTTGCGCTGGATCATGCAGACTTCAGCATGGAAAAGGGGGAGGTTGTCGTAATCCTGGGACCAAGTGGAAGTGGTAAGAGTACACTTCTGAATATACTTGGAGGCCTGGACAAGGCCACTGCGGGAACCCTGATCGTAGATGGAAAGGATCTTGAAAAGATGTCGGCAAAGGAGCTGGAGCTTTACAGGAGAGACAGGCTTGGATTCGTATTTCAGTCTTACAATCTCACCCCGGATCTGACAGCCCGTGAGAATATAGAGATGACAGCGGAGCTTGTGGGGGCGCCGCTCAGTGTGGATGATCTCGTACAGGAGCTGGGACTTACAAAGTACGAAAAGCATTTTCCAAAGGAACTGTCAGGTGGACAGCAGCAGAGGGTGGCGATAGCCAGAGCCATGGTAAAGAAACCGGATATTCTGCTGTGCGATGAACTCACTGGTGCACTCGACTCAAAGTCGTCCAGAGACGTTCTGAAGAGGGTTCAGAAGATGAATGAGACATACGGAACAACGATCCTGATAATAACACACAATGTTAATATTGCAAATATGGCGGACAGGATCATAAAGATCAAGGATGGCAAGGTCGTAACAAACATCAAGAACAACAATAAACAGAATGTGGAGGAGATGGAGCTGTAAAATGACGATCAATAAAAGAGCTGCGCGCAGCATAAAGAAAAATATTTCCTTCTATATAATAAGTACGATTCTTACTGTACTGATATGTATTCTCATAATAGCGCCGATGTCCACAGGACACAATATGACAAATGTGATAGACAAATTCGTGGATGACTACAAGGCAGAGGATGCAGAATTTGTCACTTATAATCCTATATCAGACGATGATATGGCTAAGATGGAAAATGATTACGACGTGATCATGGAATACAGCAGATATAAGGATATCAAGATTGATACAGGTGATCTTGAAGGTTCAACGATCAGAGTGTTTGATATGCCGGAGAAACTGAATCTGTGCAACGTCAGGGATGGACGTATGCCTGAGAGTGGAGAGGTACTTCTCACACAGAATTTTGCAGATGCCCATGATATCAAGGTGGGTGATACTGTGAATGTTGGTGAGTATTCATACAAGGTGTCTGCATTTGCGACGAAGGCTGATTACATATATATGCTTGAAAAGCTTTCAGGTTACGTTGAGAAAGATAAATTCGCGGTGATGATGGCATGCCATGACGATTATGACAAGATAGATGCAGATGAGACCGCTTACTATTCAATAAGATACAACAGAGACAACAGCAAGGAGGTGCGTGCGAAGCTGAATGATGACTATGTCATAGCAAGCTACCTTGCCGCTACCACAAATACAAGAATATCGATGCCTGTAAGTGAGGGAGATGCAGTCACAAATATGGCGACCATGTACGCCCCTATCATGTTTATAATAGTTCTTGCGCTTATTGTCATGGTACTAGGAAGAAATATAAGAAACGAGCAGTACCTTCTTGGAACATTTCTTGCACTTGGATTTTCAAAGAAACAGATAGTTAGGCATTATATGAGATTTGGCATGCTGCCGGGAATCGTGGGAAGTGTGATAGGAATAGTTGCGGCGATTCCAGTTACGAAAGCCATAAGCTATTTCTATATAGAGTATGATTTTGAGAAACTTGAGTATACGGTTACATATGACGTTTCTTCTATATTAACAGCGCTGATACTTCCGACAGTGATCTACTGTCTGGCTATAGCTGTTCAGGCATCAAGACTTCTCAGAAAGTCCCCTGTGGATCTGCTCAGGAACACCGGAAAGGATAGCAAGGCCATAGGGATAATGAAGAACAGCCGTGCAAAGACGCAGTCCAAGATGAGGATAAGAAGTGTGCTCGGACATCCTGGAAGAAGTATAGTTACAACGATTGGAGTGTGTGTGGCGGCATTCTGCATCATGGCAGGACTCATCATGGATGACAGTCTGGACAGCCTGATGCATGATGGGTTGACAAGTTCAGTAAAATATAATTATCTGTACAGACTTAATTCGCTCGGCGAGGGTGAGCCGGATGAGGGTGAGGCGCTTTTCCAGAATTACTATGAAGTGGATGGAAATACGGTGCAGCTCTCCACACAGGGAATAGATGAGGGGTCAAAGTATTTCCCGGATAAGACGGATACCGGGGAGAAGCTGGATCTGGACAAATACTATCTCACAAGTGCGGCTGCGGAGACATACGGAGTGAAAACGGGGGATGAGCTCACGTTCTGCAACATTGCAGATCTTAAGGAACACAAAGTGAAGATAAGTGGCGTGGTGACAGACAATACACATTGCTATCTCTACACTTCCAGAAAAAATGCAACAGAGCTTGCAGGTGTGGACAGCGGTGTGTACAACTGTATCATAAGTGATGATAAACTGGAGCTTGATAAAGACCTGGTGGCAAGTGAGACCAGCATGGCTGTATCCGCAGATACAATGGAGAATATCATGGGTCCTATGAATGCGATCATCGTAGGTATAGAGGTGCTTGGAATCATACTTGGAGTGTTTGTCCTGTATCTGGTGATCAACATGATAGTGTCTGAAACAGGCACAAATATATCAGTCATGAAGGTTCTTGGTTTCAGCAAACGTGAGATCACGAACAGAGTTTTGAACGTCAATCACATTCTGGTGTGCATAGGATTCCTGATAGGAATACCGGCAGCTTATGCATTTGTAAAGGTTGGATATGCGGATACCATAGAGAATTATGGAATGTTGCTTGCACCTGTAGTCAAGGTCAAGGCGGTAATTATAGGGTTTGTTCTCACATGGATCACATATGAGATATCACTTCTTCTTCAGAAAAGAAAAATATCAAGGATTGACATGGTGGAGTCTTTGAAGGAAAATAATAGAATGGAGTAGCCGCTGAGCGTGAGCGAAGGGGCGATACCAGAATAGCTGCCATGTGCCGAAGGCGCATTGCGGAATGTCGGTTTAGGAGAAAGGGATCCACATGGCGAAAAGAGTGTTTACAGAGGAAGAACGAGAGGAATACAGAGAGAAGATGCTGGCGGCGGGATTTGACCTGTTGAAAGAGTACGGCATGACGCATATGTCCATTGCAAAGATCACGGACGCTGCGGGGATAGGTGTGAGCACCTTCTATAACTTCTTTCCGTCCAAGGAGGCCTATGTGTATGAAGTTGTCAGATACAGGAGAAAGATAATCCCGGATCTCATGAAAATGGCGTTAAATGGCAAGGAGAAGGCCGGGCCGGCCGAGGTGAGGACGTATCTTAAGTTCATGGTCGATGAGAACTACAGCACATTTCCAAGCCTTACACCGGAGGATGAACGGAAATTCCTTGAGATGCTGCCTGAACAGGCAAGACCGAATCTGCAGCGAGAGAAAGAGATCGGAGCAGGATTCCTCAAATGGATGGATGGTGTAAGGACTGATATGAACATTGCGGTGGCAGCCAATCTCATCAAGATTTATGTACTTGGAGCGGAGGGCAGAGATATGCTGCATGAGGTGGCGTATGAAGAAACCATGGAGCGCATGAGGGACGCCATCATATATGAGATCTTTGGACATCTGGAATAATAATATGAATAGATAGCGACAGGTATTTGCTGTATTGACAGTAAATATCTGTCGTTTTTAATTTAATAATCATTGACATATATATCGCAGTACGATATAGTTCGTATATCGCACTGCGATATATAGAAGCCCGGTGAAAAAAAGTGTAGAATAGAGACAGTTGTTTATTGTCTGCACGCTGGAAGGAGCACTTATATATGGATGCACATATTAAGAAGGTATATGTACCCATGACGGAGACCGGATTCTATATACTGCTATGTCTGAGGACACCGAATCACGGATATGGAATAGTCCAGAAGGTTCGGAAGATGACGGGAGATGAGATCATACTTGCCCCGGGAACCATGTATGGAAGTTTGTCCAAGATGGAGAAGGATGGACTGATAAGATACGTGACGGAGGAGGACAAGAGAAAGATATACGTGATCACTGATCTCGGCAGGGAGGTCCTTGATATAGAGCTTGCGAGGATAGAGCGTTTGTATAGGAATTCAAGGGAGGAACTACAGTGAGTAAGCAGGATAAGACAACGAAGAAGATGATAAGATTTTTCTCCATAGTACAGTATGAGAAGGAGGCCGAGTTCCTGAGACAGGAACATAAAAATGGCTGGAAGCTCAAAAGGGTATCGGGTATCGGAGTGTACGAATTCGAGGCGTGTGAGCCGGAGGATGTGGTATATCAGCTTGATTATTGTCAGGCAGGAAAGGCTGACAGGGTAGAGTACATAAAGATGTTCGAGGACTGTGGCTGGGAGTATCTGTCAGACTATAGCGGATACAGCTACTTCAGGAAGAAAGCCAGTGAGATGAACGGGGATGAGAAGATATTCTGTGACAACGAATCCAGGGTGGATATGATGAACAGGATAGTGAGGGCGAGGCTGCTGCCGGTGTGCGTCATTTTCCTTTGCGTCATCGTTCCATGTTTTTACAGGGTCATGACTGGATATAGTCTGTTGTCAATTCCGGGAATTGTATGTATAATCTTAGTTGCATTATATGTTCTGATGATACTTATGTGCACAGTTTCATACAGCTCATTTGCAAGGCGTATGAAGAAGAAATATTAGGATGCAACGGAGAATACAGACATGATACAGGATATAGAACCACAGAGGTTTAATAATCAATACAGTAACAGGAGAGAACCAGAGGATCACGATATGGTTCTCTCTTTTTCTGAGAAAATGATATTTGCAAAGGTGATGGACGATGAGAACCGGCTTGAGTTTATGACGTACGGAGAACTGCAGAAAATAAATGGATGTGACAGGAACATAGGTGACCTGGTGTATCTCTTTTCAATAGATGATACCGCATATTTCCTGTGGAATGGAGACGGCAGACTGACTGCTCCGGGATATGAGTACCGAAGCATATATAAGACAAGAGCGTGCCATCCGAAGACCGCCGTCCTTGCGGCAGCTACCGGCTGGCATCTGTCGCTGTGGTACAGAACAAACAGATTCTGCGGAGCCTGTGGAGAGAGAACTGTGCATGATGAAAAAGAGAGGATGCTCAGATGTCCATCATGTGGAAGACTGATCTTCCCAACTATAGCCCCTGCGGTCATAGTGGGTGTGACTGATGGAGACAGGCTCATACTTACCACATATGCGGGCAGGGAGTACAAGAGATATGCGCTGATAGCGGGATTTACCGAGATAGGTGAGAGTGCTGAGCAGACTGTCAGACGTGAGGTCATGGAGGAGGTCGGCATCAGTGTTAAGAATATCACGTATTATAAATCACAGCCATGGGGCTATGACAGCAATCTCCTCATAGGTTATTTCTGTCAGGCGGACATACCGGAGGGCGATGATGGACATCTGACCATAGACAGACAGGAGCTTGCAACCGGAGAGTGGGTAAGGCGTGAGGATATCCCGGACTATCCGGAACACCTGAGCCTTACCCATGAGATGATGGTGTACTTTAAAGAGCACGGACAGGAAGTGTTCAAGTAACAAGCTGAGTTAAGATCTCATACCCATTGAATATTCGGATGGCAGTCATTGTCGTTTTCATGTAACACACTGAGCTAAGATCGCTGTTCATTGCATATTGTGCCAACGATGAAGAACGCGGCGCTCAGAACCAGCATCCATGGAATAAAGTCATATGTTCCGCGGATCATCTGGAACAGGGCAAAGTGTCCGAGATATTTCGAGGCCCCAAGGTTCACAGCATAATACATGAATCCGGACATGTAGCCGAGTATGAACTGGTTTGTGAGACTGCCTGCGAGAAAGCTTATACTGCCGAGAAATATGATCTCTGCAAAGCTTCCAGCAAACAATCTGCCATATGCAATCGTTCCACCGGAACTGCTAATTATAGATAAGATCACTAATATCATAACAGCTGCCACCAGTACAGCGGTGGCAAGATTCGAGTACCCTATCACAGCTGGGGACACCAGACAGAATATGAGTACTATAGCCAGATGTGGGGCATAATGATATCTGACAAAATATCTCTCCAGAGCTGGCAGATTTCCAAACGAATTTCCTGGCAGGCTGTATAGGCATGAGGAAGATCTATAGTTGATATCCTGTATTGAATCAGTTGTTTTTCCCATGACGTGTAAGACCTCCCTTTCTCTTGCAGTTGTATATGATCATCGTGAGGATCACGGCGAGTACCGCAAGCCCGGCGTAAAACAGTCTGTTGATGTACAGCTCATTTCTTTGCTGGAAGAACTTGCCCGCATTGCCGAATGTATTCCATCTCGGCATGAGTTTCAGGCCCCAGTTACCCACAAGAATGCTGCTTGCAAGGTCACTTAAGAACACATATAGAGCAGGCACGATAACTGCGATCACGCCATTTGTCAGCTCTGCCAGCAGATAGGAGAGAGCCATGATCCAGGCTGTGATCGGAATCAGCCAGATAACGGTGTACTTCAGGAAAGACAGGTAGTGTGGAACTACGCCCAGTGTGTGCGCCTGATATATATATGGAAGCTCCATTGCAAATGCCAGTATTAGCACAGGTATAAGAACCATGACGAGATTTGCCAGGTATCTGGACAGAATTATTTTCGCTGATGATGCGGATTTGGCATATATCACCTGCGTGACATGGGAGCGCTTGTCACGTACATATCTTGTAACCATGACAAATATAGGGAGAAGTCCCAACATGATGGAGGCATAGTCGCAGAACAGTCTCATGTATGAGTCGGTTACATGGTCAATGTCGCATATCTCGTTGTAAGATGTCATTGCCTGGTCGCTTCCTTTACCCACTATATCGCACACCTTTGCCATCTCGGCAAGAAACGTATCATAGTCGAGATCATCCGCCAGAGGGATGGTAAAGCCCTGGTCGGTTTCACCACCCGCATTCTGAACCCACTCATACTCCATGTCTGCAAGTTCGTCCATGCTGCACCCCGTGCACCGTTCAAGTATATCGGTGAGCTTTTTCAGATCATCTTTGTCAGGGACGACAGTTTTGAGAAAACCCCATGGATATGTGTCAAATGTGCTGTTGTCTATGTCCATGAAAAGATCCGTCAGAGTTCCTTCCATGATGGCTGTTTTGTCGGATGTATATGTGTAGCCATAGTCCTGCTGTCCAGGTTCAGGCATGCTCACCACGTCGACTTCGTTCATCTGTGATGCCATGAACAGTACGAACAGTACTATGTAGATGTAGAATACAAGACTGGACAATATCTGTCTGCACTCCTTTGTAAATAAATTTAGAAACATTATATCGCCTCCTGTCTGTGCATGATGTACATATACGCATCCTCCACATCGGCAGAAGCATTTGTGGCGGATTCAAATGGCTTTTCATCGGAGATGAGTTTGATGGTCGTCAGGCTGCCTGATGTGAGAATACCCGTTACAAGGTAACGCTCCTTGACGGATTCAAGCTCCGAGGTGGAAATCTCTATATCGCCGACTATGTGTGTGGATAGAAGGACGACCCTGTCCCTGGCGATCTCACACAGCATATTTCTGAATCTCACACGTTCCTCTGGGTCGAGACCGGCTGTGGGTTCATCAACTATGATAACCCGTGGATCATGGATTGTCGCCTGGGCGATGCCAAGCCTTCTCTGCAAGCCACCTGACATTGACTTGACTCTGGTCTTCCTCTGATCGAGGAGATTGACCTTTTCCAATGTCTCAGGTACTTTTATCCGTCTGTCAGTCTTGTTCATCCCGGACAGAGTTGCCAGATAGTCCAGTGCATCGTAGGCGGTCATGTTGGCGTACATAGAAAAGTCCTGTGGCAGATATCCAATGATCTTTCTTACGTCCCTGGTGTTTTCCACAGGGATTCCGCAGACAGATACATCACCATCATTTTTCTTGAGCAGTGTTGATATGATCTTCATGAGTGTAGTCTTGCCTGCTCCATTTGGGCCGAGCAGGCCGAACATTCCCTGCGGAATGTCCAGATCGATGTTGTCAAGAGCTGTTTTGCTTCCAAAGCGTTTGGTGAGCCCTGTTATTTTGATTGAATTATCCATAATAAAACTCCTTTTTGTTTGTATTTACCTCGGATATTTTGTCATGCAACTTTTAATTGCCATATACACACTATATTGCAGGACTCTCTACAAATATCCTACGGACAGAAAAAAGATCATTTAAGGTCTTAAACTGTTGTGTAGATGGACGGAGTTATTGTAATATATACGAATCAGGGATATGGATCCTTGAGAAACATATGGGAGAATGTTTTGTTATATATTACATATAACAAGGTAATTTAAATGGGCTGATATCAAAAGAAAAGGGGTAAATGTAATATGAAGAAGACAGGGATCGTGGTATGTATGCTGGCAGCGCTGGTGGGACTTGTGGGTTGTTCATCTGTTATAAACAGTGATAAGACAGACGAAACAAAAGGAAATAGATCCAGTATAGAGAGTCAGGGACAGTTCAAAGTAAACACACCGGATGATGAGTGGTTTAAGAATACCGCACTCGATGTGGCAGATTCGGTGCGTGAACTGGCAAATGATGAAGCCTATATAAAGTTGATGGGCGGAAGCGATGAAGTATCTGAGGTTGCCAGTAGCTGGAGAGATAATACAGCTGATACAAGTGGGAAGATCGTGGTTGTGAAGATCACAGAGAACGCGGCCGAATTGTTGATGGGACAGGATGACAATACTGATTCAATGTCAGAGGTGGCTAAAGACCGCGTGGAAAAAAATGTGTGTATGGCATTTGCGAATTACGTTACAGCCAGCGCCGGAGGAGCAAGCACGTTGGCAGCCGCATCTATACTGAAGTATGATCAGGCTTATGTTGTAAGTGAGCCTGTGGAGGATCAGGTATGGGTGATACCGGCGGGAGAAGGCTGCGCGTTGTGTATATCCTTCAGTAACCAGGGAGATGGAATAGCTACAGTTACAGGCAGCTACATGACACTCCCTGACGGTCAGACCGTACTTGAGACTGCGGACTCACTGTTTAGCGTATGGGGCTTAGAGGCTGATGTACGTGAGTGGTAAGTTCATTCTGATATATGTGTTTTAAATTCGGCGGAGACTATGGCTCCGCCGTTTATTTTGTTTATATGCTGAAGTGCGCCACCGTGTTTTTCGCAGAGCTTTGAGCATATATAAAGTCCCATACCGAAGTGGTTGTCCTTCTGGGTGCTCTCGGTCCAGTATAGAGTGGCTGCGTTTTCGAGTCCGCCCGCGGAAAATCCCGGACCATCGTCCTCCACATATATAATAAGCCGTTCATATATACATGTGATGATGTGGTGCGCCTTTCCTCCCGGCGCAGATGAGCCTCAATACGTGCAATAAGTTCATCCATGCTGAATGGCTTGGTGACATAGTCGTCTCCGCCAGAGCGGAACCCCTTTATCCTGTCGGCATCCTCGACCCGTGCAGAGAGGAAGATTATAGGACAGTGTATATGCTCTCTTATACGCTCACATACCTGATAGCCGTCCATGCCGGGCATGTTGATATCAAGAAGGATGAGATCAGGACTGATATTCATGAGAGATAAAGCTTCTGTACCATTTCCCGCAGTATATAATCATACATTTTAACATTATATATATCAAATTCCTATAAACTCTCTATTTTTATATAGCGAATCGATGGAACAGCCGGAGACTGCAATATTTACAAGTTGACTTTTAGGTTTATTAATATAGAATATTAATGTGCATTTTTTAGGCTGAAATCTACATAAAGGGAGATAAAAAATATGAGAGACAGAAAAAAATGTACATTTGTTACCGGGCTGAAGCGATTGGTTATTGCGGGGGTCGTAGCGGCTATGGTGACAGTATCTATGGGAAGCGTATGGGGGGATGGCGTCGTAACTGCAAGCGCAGCGACAGCATCGTCTTCAAAGATAAAGATCGATAGCAAGTCTTTCCCTGACAGCAAGTTCAGGGTGTATGTGAAGTATTATTTTGATACCAATGGCGACGGTTATTTATCACAGAAAGAGCGGAATAATGCAGCATTGATAAATGCGCGAAACTGGAAGATCAGCAGTTTTAAGGGAATTAAGTATTTCCCTAATCTTAAGTATCTTGATTGTGAATATAATAATCTCACATCACTAGATCTTTCGGGAAACAAGAAGCTGGAAAAGCTCGACTGTGGGTATAATAAGCTTACATCACTTGATCTGTCAAAGAATACGAAGCTGAAGAAGCTCTTTTGCAATAATAACAAACTGAAAAGTCTGAATGTTCGTGCGAATGTGGCATTGGAGACATTTTCCTGTATGAATAACAGGATCACCAGTCTGGATCTCAGTAAGAATACAAAGCTTAACTGGTTTTACTGTTCAAATAACGAGCTTACATATCTCAATGTAAGTAAGAATCCTGAGCTTGAAAATCTTGTATGTTCAGGCAACAAGATAACCAGACTTGATGTGAGTAAGAACACAAAGCTGAAGAAGCTGAACGTTTATAACAACAGTCTTAAGTCATTGACTATAGGAGGCGCTACAGCTCTTGATGAGGTGGAATGCTCAGGCAATAAGCTTACAGCTCTGTCGACCGGAAACACACCGAAACTCAAGACTCTGTATTGTGATAATAATAGTTTAAAGACGCTGGATGTAAGCAAGAGCAAGAATCTTGAAAAGCTGTTCTGTAAACATAACAAGCTTACCAAAATCGATGTCAGAAAGAATAAGAAGCTGACAGCCAAGGGTGGCGTTATCGATACAGATAAGGGTGTAAAGGTAATAAAAAAATAGATACAAAATACAATTATCCATATTATTTTGTGACATAAAGTTGTAAAATAACAGTAATGATATATAAAGTATATGGCAGGCGATGATAAAGGGCGGTAAGCCCTTTATTTCGTGTTATACTGGATCGGTGTATGATGGCGTAATAGCGAAGAGAAAGATCTTTTGCCAAGTCACATAAGGAGGAAAATGAGATGAAACTGAAAAAGATAAAAAGAATGGTTGCAGCGGGGGCAGCCATGCTGATGACGCTTTCCCTTGCCGGGTGTGGTATCGGTGGCAGTTCGGTGAAGCTTGGAGCCGCAGGAGTTGGTGGCGGCTATTATGCGTTCTTCAACGCATTTGCACAGATAGCATCCGAAGCGTATGAAGATCTTGATTTTGAGGTGAAGGCCACTGCGGGATCCTCTGCGAATATCAGACTTTTATCCGATGGATATGTGGACATGGCTATAGCACAGGCAGATCTTGTGGATGCAGCCTACAACGGAACAGGAGCAACGGACAAGAAGAGATACAGAGGATATTCGGCGGTTGCCAGTCTGTACACTGAGGCGTGCCAGATTGTGGTGAGGGCTGACTCAGGCATAGACAGCCTGGATGATCTTCAGGGAAAGAAGATCTCTGTGGGTGAGGAGGAATCAGGAACCCAGAGAAATGCAGAGCAGATACTTAAGATGACAGGTCTTGTTGAATCCCTTGTTGATACAGTCAATCTCGATTATGTGGACGCGGCAAATGAACTCAAATCAGGCCAGATAGATGCATTCTTCTGTACAGCAGGTATACAGACTTCAGTGATCGAGGAGCTGTCTAAAGAGTGCGATGTGAAGCTTATCGGAATAGATGATAAATGCAGGGACAGACTAAAATCCGTGTATGGATTCTATACAGATTACACCATACCGGCGGGAACCTACGAAGGCCAGGATCAGGATGTTGAGACTCTTGGGGTCAGGGCGGTGCTTCTTGCAAGGGACGATATGGATGATGAAATAGTGGAGGAGCTCACAGGACTTATCTTTGAACATGCCCAGGATATACAGTATTCAATAGCTCTCACTTTCCAGATAGACGAGAGTGAGGCTGTGAAGAACGTGACCATCCCATTTCATGATGGTGCGAAAGCTTATTATCAGAAAAAAGGGATAGAGATCCCGGCTGAACAGTAGTTGTCAGCTGATGATAATAAATATACTGAATGCGGAAAAGAATATATGCAGATGATATTGGGTGAAATGGATATCGCCCCCTCGCATGCGATCAGCGGCTACTAAAGGTATCTGATCACGGATGGCTGCATGTGTATATAATATAGATAAGAGAGGTCTTACATGGAGATACAGATAGATATGTATCAGACACTGGCGGTGTCAGTTCTGGTACTTGTATTGGGACAGTTTTTAAAGAAAAGAATTAATTTTCTGGAGAAATTCTGCATACCGGCGCCGGTCATAGGAGGTCTGCTTTTCGCAGTCCTGACCTGTGTGTGTTACAGTCTTGGCATAGCAGAATTTACATTTGACGATACACTTAGAGAGGTGTGCATGGTATTCTTCTTCACGTCAGTTGGATTCCAGGCAAATCTCAAGGTTTTAAAGAGCGGTGGAAAGTCGTTGTTCATATTCCTCGGACTGGTGGTGGTGCTCATAGTGGCACAGAATTTCCTGGCACTTGGAGTTTCAAAGGTACTTCACCTTGACCCGTTGGTCGGACTGTGTACCGGTTCGATCCCTATGGTCGGAGGTCATGGAACTGCAGGAGCGTTTGGCCCGGTGCTGGAGGATTTTGATGTCAAGGGAGCAACCACTATATGCACGGCTGCGGCAACATTTGGACTTATCGCAGGAAGTCTTATAGGCGGACCTATAGGCAAGAGACTCATAGACAGGAAGAAGCTTCTGGACACAGCAGTTGCCGAGGATGACAGCATACTGGTTGAGGATGAGAAGAAACATGAGCGCCATACCAATATGTATGCGGCAGCAGTATTCCAGCTCATCATAGCCGTAGGAATAGGAACCATCATATCGGAGCTTCTCACAAAGACGGGACTTACATTTCCCATATATATAGGTGCAATGATCGCGGCTGCGGTCATCAGAAATATCGGAGAGTATTCCGGTAAGTTTGATATATACATGGGTGAGATCAACAACCTTGGTGGTATCTGCCTGTCGCTTTTCCTTGGAATGGCGATGATAACCCTGAAGCTGTGGCAGCTTGCAGAGCTTGCACTTCCGCTTATCATACTGCTCTCGGCACAGCTTATACTCATGATGCTGTTCACATATTTTGTTGTGTTCAACGTGATGGGCAGGGATTACGATGCGGCGGTTCTGTCCGCCGGAACATGCGGATTCGGTATGGGAGCAACGCCAAATGCCATGGCGAACATGCAGGCTATATGTGACCGCTATGTTCCTTCGGTCAAGGCATATCTGATAATCCCACTTATAGGAAGTTTATTTGCTGACTTCCTGAATAGCCTGGTAATTACATTTTTCATAAACATACTTTAGGGGGTATAACCAACTATGAGAGAAAAAAATAAAGAACAGCATAAAGAGCATCACAGATTCAACATGTCATTTGACAATCTGGCTATTCCTGAGGTGAACACAAAGAGCCATGATGACAATGAGGATAATGTGGGTGAGGATGACTCGTCTGTGACATATGACACGGTGGCAATCCCTGAGATCCACATAAGGAAAAAGAAAGACAAATAGTGATTAAGATCGCCCGGTTGTGTTAGAATACAGTCGGGCGATTTTGTATTAAGATCGTTTTTTATTATTCATTGGTTATGTTCGCATCGTTGTGAAATTTGCTATATATGAATTATTTAGGAGTGTGGATATGGGTGACAGCAGGGTGAAAAACGAGAATCTGATCCTGGATTTTACACACGTATATTGTGACGAGTATATAAAGGATATTGACAGGTTCAGATATATAGACTGCTCGGATATAGAAGAGACAGATATGTATTGCTCGAAAGAGGCAAATAAAAGGATCTGGGAAAAGATAAAACCTTACGGAATCCAGGGTATACATTATATTGATTCAGGAAATTATCATTATATTTCAAAGATAATAACGGATCATATAGATGAGCCATTTGGGCTTGTAATGTATGATCACCACACGGATATGCAGATACCAATGGTTCCTGGGATGATGAGCTGTGGAGACTGGGCGGGACAGGCTTTGAGCCAGAATAAAAATCTCAGGCAGCTTGTGATAGTGGGGCCGCCGGAGAAGGATATAGATCAGACTCTGGAAAGTTACAATGGGAGTCAGAGCGGAAGATTGTTGATATTTTCTGCCGAAGACCTGCATGGTGGTCTGCTTGAGGATAAGCTGAAACTTATCAGAACAGATCTGCCTCTGTACATATCTATAGACAAAGACGTCCTCGGAACAGAGGATTGTGAGACAAATTGGAGTCAGGGAAATATGTCAATTGGCGGGCTGGAACGCCTGCTCGGTATCTTTCTTGGAGGTCAGGGTGAAGAAAAAAATTCTGACGCTTGTCGTAATGATGAAAGATATGCCGGTGATATAAGACATTCAAGAATATTGGGCGTTGATATATGCGGAGAGATTCAGACGGATATTCCGGTTCCGGAGTATCTTGAGGCGGAGGAGAAGAATGAGAAGGTCAATATCGAACTATTTCGGTTTATATCGGAGCATGTGAAGAAATTCAGATAGTATTAGATGTAGCAGTTGTATACAATTATGAGTTCGATTAGAAAAATGTAGGAATCGAAAAATCAACAACGAAAAAATTAGAAAGCGTAAGGTGAAAATATGGAGGAGATTCAGAAACAGCTGTTCGAATTACAGGATATGGCATACAGAGATTTTCATAGCAGGCTTATGCCAGACATCGACAAGGAGACTGTTATAGGCATAAGAGTTCCTGTGCTCAGAAAATATGCGAAGAGCATAGTTGAAACAGAACTGTCAGAAAAGTTTATAAAAGAACTTCCACACCGTTATTACGAGGAGAACAATCTCCACATGATGCTCATAACCGGGATAAAGGATTATGACAGATGTCTCTCGGAGATAGAAAGATTTCTTCCATATATAGATAACTGGGCGACCTGTGATTTCCCTGCACCGAAGTGTTTTGAAAATCACAAGGAAGAATTGCTGCCGGTCATTAAGCGCTGGATCGCCTCAAGCGAGACCTATACTATACGGTATGGAATAGGAATGCTCATGAGGCTTTATCTCGATGAGGACTTTGATCCTGAGTATGTGCGGCTTGTGGTAGGAGTCAAGTCCGATGAGTATTATGTCAACATGATGATTGCATGGTACATGGCGACAGCACTGGCAAAGCAGTGGGATGCGGTTATTCCATATATAGAAGATCATTGCATGTCCGACTGGGTTCACCGAAAGACGATACAGAAGGCGGTTGAAAGCTATCGCATAACAGATGAACAGAAGGAGTATCTTAAGGGATACAGGTAGTTCTATGTTATGATTTCTGCTGAATTATGATTTAAAACACGTAAAGCGAATTCCTAATAGAGCTGCCCTGATTGCGGGAATCTATAATTGTCTTTAAACGGCTGTTTTGCGTTGAAAAGATACAATTTTATCGCTTTTTAGCTGAAAAAAGACAAAAAGATCACAGAAAATATATTTTTGTGATCTTGGGTGCAAATATTATGGAAAAAGATACAAATCTGTGATAAGTAGAAACTAAAAAATTAAAAAAGATAAAAACAACAAGTTATATAGCTGATGGGAAAATGGCAGCTATTACATAATTGCAACACAAGAAAGGAAAAATACACATGACAACAAGAGAGGAAGTTCTGGCATATGGTCTCTCATTTCCGGACACTTACCAGGAGGCTCCATTTCACGATCAGAACTGGCAGCTTGTGAGAGTCAAGGGGAGTAAGAAAGCATTTCTATGGACTTATGAGAGGAATGGATATATCAATCTGAACGTTAAAGCTGATTCAGAGTCGCTGGATTTCTGGAGACAGGCATTCGAATCAGTTATACCTGGATGGCATCAGAACAAGGAGCACTGGAATACGATCATACTTGATGGAAGTGTGCCAGAGGATGCGGTGAAGCAGATGATAGCGGAGAGTTATGATATAGTTACATACAGCCCGACAAAGAGGATCTATGATGCGGTGAAGAAGATACCGAAGGGGTGTGTTGCAACCTATGGTCAGGTAGCTGAACTGGCAGGGGATAGAAAGATGGCGAGGGCGGTCGGAAATGCGCTTCACAAAAATCCGGATCCTGAGAATATTCCGTGTTACCGCGTGGTGAATTCCAAGGGCGAGCTGGCGGGAGCGTTTGCATTCGGAGGGGCAGATGTCCAGGCGGAACGGCTCAGAGCGGATGGTATAGAGGTCGAGAATGACCGTGTAGACCTGAAAAGATATGGAATGAAAATTTGAGATGGCAGGAATGCAGACAGGAAGGCAATACACAAATATGACAACTGATAACATAAAGACAACCGAAAATCAGAATAACCCGCTTGGATATGAGAATGAGGCACATCTGCTCACAAGATTTGCCATACCATGTATCATATCCATGCTGGTGACCGCGCTTTACAATATAGTCGACCAGATATTTATAGGACATGGAGTAGGAATGTTGGGAAATGCTGCGACAAATATAGCATTTCCTCTGTCCACGGCGTGCACCGCCATATCGCTTCTTCTTGGAATAGGAAGTGCGACCAGCTTTTCACTGAAGCTCGGTGCCGGGGATGAGAAGAGGTCTGCGGAGGCGGCGGGAAATGGAATCTGTCTCATGGCGATATTCGGTGTGGCACTTTTCCTTGTGACGACAATATTTCTGACACCAATGCTGAAGGCGTTTGGCGCAACTGACAAGGTTCTGCCATTTGCGCAGGAGTACACAAGGATAACAGCGATAGGTTTTCCGTTCCTGATAGCGAATACCGGAATGAGCAAGCTCATCATGGCGGATGGAAGTCCAAGATATTCTATGATATCTATGCTGGCCGGGGCCATCATCAATACCATACTCGATCCAATACTGATATTTGGATTTGATATGGGTATGCGTGGTGCGGCTCTGGCAACCATCACAGGACAGATCATATCATTTGCCATAAGTCTCAGATATATGTTCCATTTCAAGACAATAAATCTTACAAGAGAAAGTTTTGTTATGCGAGGAGAGACATGCGGCAATATATTCAGATTCGGTGCGTCGGCGTGTTTCAATCAGATAGCCATGGCGATAGTCCAGGTTGTCATGAACAATACTTTGTCAAGATACGGAGCACAGTCGGTGTATGGAGGAGACATACCTATTGCGTGTTCAGGAATAATAAGTAAAGTCAACATGATATTTATGGCTATAGTCATAGGAATATCCCAGGGAACCCAGCCGATCATAGGTTTCAACTATGGCGCAGGAAAGTACAGGAGGGTGAGAAAGACTTATCTCCTGGCGCTGGCAGCAGCATCAGCTCTGTCAATTGTTGCATTTGTGGCATTCCAGTTGTTCCCAAGACAGATCATCAGCGCATTTGGAGAGGGAAGCGAATTGTACTTCCAGTTTTCCGAGAGATATTTCAGGATATACATGTTCCTGACCATCGTAAATGGAATCCAGCCGGTGACATCCAATTTCTTTAACTCCATAGGCAAAGCAAAACTTGGCGTGTTCATGTCGCTCACAAGACAGATACTCTTTCTGCTGCCGCTCATCATCATATTCCCTATATTTATGGGAATTGATGGTGTCATGTATGCGGGGCCGATAGCGGATGGAATAACTGCGATTGTCTGCGGTGTGTTTACTGTGAGGGAACTTAAGGAACTGACTTCTATAGACAGAGATGCAAATGAAAAAACCGTGAAAATATAGACGATAATCAGGATCTATATATTGTGCATAGAACTCATCGTGCTATAATTGAGAAAAAATATCAATAAACATAAAGAGACGGCATTCGACAGACGATTTTGTGGTACTGAAAGACTGCGTGGATGAATCTGGACGAATGATGAAAGAAGGATAATCAATTATGACACTGAGAGATTTGAAGGTAGGACAGAGTGCCAGAATAAAGGCCGTTGGCGGTGAAGGAGAGCTAAGACAGCATTTTCTTGACATGGGTGTTATACCCGGTGCGGAGCTCACCCTTGTGAAGCTTGCTCCGATGGGCGATCCTATGGAGTTTCAGATCCATGGATATGAACTTACACTCAGACTGGCTGATGCAGAGCAGATAGATGCAGAGCAGATAGAGACAAGATCCAGAGCCCACACCAGAGTTGAGACCATAGAGGAGAAGGAACATCCAGGACTTGGCGAGGAAGGAAAATATCACGTCAAAGGGGACGGTGATCCGCTTCCAGAAGGAACAAGACTTACATTTGCCCTGGTTGGCAACCAGAACTGTGGAAAGACGACTCTGTTCAATCAGCTTACCGGATCAAATCAGCATATAGGCAATTTTCCCGGAGTAACTGTCGACAGAAAGGATGGCCCGATAAGGGGCAGGGAGAATACCTCCGTGACGGATCTGCCCGGAATATATTCGATGTCTCCTTACAGCAGCGAGGAGATCGTGTCCAGAAACTTCGTGCTTGATGATCACCCAAAGGCTATCATCAATATAGTAGACGCTACTAATATAGAGCGAAATATGTATCTCACAATGCAGCTTCTCGAGATGGAGATACCGGTTGTCGTTGCGCTAAACATGATGGATGAGGTAACAGGCAATTCAGGCTCCATAGATGTAAATGGGATGGAGGCAATGCTTGGAACCCCGGTTGTACCTATATCTGCGGCAAAGAATGAGGGTGTGGATGAGCTTGTAAGACACGCTATACATATAGCCAAGTATCAGGAAAAGCCTGGAAGACAGGACTTCTGTGATGAGAATGAGTTTGGCGGAGCAGTACATAGATGTATACATGCGGTGGCGCATCTCATAGAGGATCATGTAAAGGCAGCAGATCTGCCACTTAGATTCGCTGCGACCAAGATCATAGAGGGAGATCATCTCATACTTGACAGGCTTGGACTTGATGAGAACGAGAAAGAAACGATAGAACATCTGATAATCCAGATGGAAAAAGAGCGAGGACTTGACCGGAGTGCAGCCATAGCTGATATGAGATTTAATTTCATAGAAAAGGTATGTGAAAACTGCGTGGTCAAGCCGAAGGAGAGCAAGGAGAGGATCAGAAGCGAAAAGATAGATCGCATTCTCACGGGTAAGTATACCGCAATCCCATGCTTTATCGGTATCATGCTGGCGGTTTTCTATCTGACATTCAACGTGATCGGAGCAGGACTTCAGAAACTTCTGGAGATGGGGATAGATGCACTCACGGTTCAGGTCGGAAAGCTTCTCACCGCAGCGAATGTAAATGTGGTGGTCAAGAGCCTGGTTATGGACGGAATATTTGCGGGTGTGGGAAGTGTGCTCAGTTTCCTTCCAATAATCGTTACCCTGTTCTTCTTCCTGTCACTTATGGAGGACAGTGGATATATCGCAAGAGTCGCATTTGTCATGGATAAGCTGCTAAGGAAGATCGGACTTTCCGGCAAGAGCATAGTTCCGATGCTGATAGGCTTTGGCTGTACGGTTCCGGCCGTCATGGCAACCAGGACACTTCCTAGTGAGAGAGACCGAAAGATGACTATTCTGCTCACTCCATACATGAGTTGTTCGGCTAAGCTTCCTATATATGCGTTCTTTGTAAGCGCATTTTTCCCAGGAAAGGGCGGTCTTATTATGGCAGGGCTTTATTTCCTCGGAATTGCGATAGGTATAATCGTAGCTATGGTTTACCGGAGCACATTGTTTAAGGGCAATGCGGTTCCTTTTGTCATGGAGCTTCCAAATTACAGACTTCCGGGCGCGAAGAACGTAGGTCAGCTCCTGTGGGAGAAGGCAAAAGACTTTCTTCAGAAGGCGTTCACAGTTATATTTCTTGCAACTATATGTATCTGGTTCCTTCAGAGCTTTGATATGCACCTCAATATGGTGAAAGACTCACAGGACAGCATACTTGCTGCGATAGCCGGACTTTTGGTGCCGATATTTAAGCCGCTTGGACTTGGCGACTGGAGAATATGTACGTCGCTCATAAGTGGTATCATGGCGAAGGAGAGTGTGGTATCCACACTTGAGATATTGTTTAACGGATCAGTGACCGCAGCTATCACAACCAGAGCTGCAGCATCGCTGCTCGTATTCAGCCTGCTTTACTCGCCTTGTATAGCAGCCATCGCATCCATCAAGAGAGAGATGGGACATCGCTGGGCTGTCATGGTAGTGATCTGGCAGTGTGTTGTGGCGTGGCTTGCAGCATTTGTGGTGTATATGATAGGGGGAATTCTGTGATAAAACAGTGCGAATTATCACACCAGTTTCTTCTCCGTCCACTTTCCGCTTCGCCAGCGCAGGACCATACCAACTGCGCGCACACATTCGTCACAGGTAAGGCCTATATAGGCGCCGGTTGCAAGGAGCCCTAAGTGCAGGCCGAATATCCATGTACCGCCGACAGCACACACGTACATAAAGACCGCAGCAATGACGGCCGGGAATACCGCATCTCCGCTGGTCTTCAGAGCCTGGCCGTAGACAAGGTTTGTAACTCTGCCGACCTCGAGGATAATGTCAATTGCAAGGAGTCTTGTGACAATATGAACCATGTCCGGGTTGTCGGTGAACAGTCTCATGATCCATGGGGCTGTGACAGCAAATAAAGTTTCAAGACAGGTCGCCACGATCACACCGATGATGGCGGCCTTTTTGGTATCTCTTTTACATGCATCTATATCACCGGAACCGATATGCCATCCGGTCATGATGGCGTTTGCCTGGGCAAGTGCTGAGCCGACGCAGTATGAGAAGTTGCTTATCTGGGCTGCGTAGGATCGTGCCGTGACATTTATTCCGTCAGTATCCATCTGGTTCAGGAACTTGACCACCAGCATCATGGCGACATTGTACAGAACGGATTCGAATGCAGACGGCAGTCCGACTCTGATGATCTGTGAAAGGACAGTTCTGTTAGGCAGCCTTTCGGGGTTTTTTCCTGCTTTTACAAGGGTGCAGGAGAAAAAGATAACAATTGCAAGGTTGATAATCTTGGATATGACTGTCGCTGTAGCGACACCCTGCACCCCTTTATGCAGCGCAAAGAGAAAAACTGCATTTAAGGCGAAGTTTACAAGATTGCCGATTATGGTAGCGATGAGAGGCTGCTTTGTATGCCCAAATGCCCTGAGGTAGCTTGCAAATATTGGAATCAGCGCGTTCAGGAAGCACCCTCCGCCAACGATCTCAAGATAGCTCATGGCAGGTTCCCTGAGGTTCCCGGCTATTCCGATCAGGTCAAGAATGCCACCGGAGAAGACGAACAGGAATATGGACATTCCCACACCTATGACTGAATTAAATATAAGGCCAAGCTGGCGTGCCTGATAGGCGATTCCGGGCCTGCCTGCGCCTATGTTCTGTGTCATGACAGTCATCATTCCTGATGATATGATGGAGAACATGATGATAAACATGCCTATGTAACTGTTGGCGGTTCCGACAGCTCCCACGGCGTAGTCGCCCACTGATGAGAGCATGAGTGTGTCCACCATGCCGGACAGCATATAGAATAGTGTTTCAAAGCATATAGGTATAAAAAGTGCGGATAATTTCTTCATATAATAAGTACTCCTTTGGTGATGGGTATAAAATCATGAGCTATAACTAAATTGTATAATATCGCATTGATGCTGCGTGAATCTTGTACTATTTCAATTAAAAGTTGCACATATTCCACATATGAGTTAATATGACGAAGTTGCATGTTATAAAAAGCAACGCAATATATAATAAATCAATATCAGGGGATAACGATGTACGCAGAATTAAAGGAAAATCATCCGCACGGAACAAGAGAATATCCGTTTTGTGAGTATCACATGCGATACTCGTCTCATGCATTTCAGATCCCGGTCCATTGGCATGATGAGGTGGAGATAATATATGTGAGGAAAGGCCCGCTTACGGTGGAGATTGATGGGCAGAAGTTTACAGGAGAAGACGGCTCAGCGTTTATTGTAAGTCCGGGAGTGTTGCACATGATGAGTGCTCCGGACACTCCTGTGGACTATTTTACATTTATATTTCCTCTGGAATTTATATCATTTCAGACCAAGGATGCCTTGGAGGATGAAGTATTTTTTCCACTCAGGAATCATACACGGGGATTCAGACCAGAGGTGGTGGATCGAAATCTGCTTGGGAAACTCATACCTATTCTTGATGAACTGGCAGATGAGAACGGGAAGATGGGTACACACAGACAGATACAGGTGAGGATCCGGCTTTTACAGGTGATGGATCTGCTTGTGGAATACGGTCAGCTTGAAGATCTGACAAGGAATGCATCAGGTGAACTGGAAAAGGAGATACTTCTGTATATACAGGATAATTATCATGATCACATAGGGCTTGCTGAGCTCTCTGAACATTTTCATTTGTCAGAAAAATATATGTCAAGGTTATTCAGCGAGAGATTTCACATGACACTTACCCAGTATGTGAACTATGTGAGACTTAGATATGCAAGGCATCTTCTTGAGTCAACAGACCTGCCGGTCACGGAGATTGCCATGAAATCAGGATATCAAAATGTAAGCTATTTCATCAGAAGGTTTTCTTCTGATGTGGGAGAGTCTCCACTCAGATATAGAAATGGTAAAACCAGAAGAAATAAGAAAAATAAAATAAAAAATTCAAAAAACGATGTCTGTTGACGAATGTAATGGATAAACATATAATTACAGTATTAAATCAATAACATCTGAGGAGACCGTGAATGAGAATCAGACAATTTAGAGACGACCATTGGGACAGGCTGCCTACCATAAGGATACAGAAGGCCGTCCTTGATAATTTCAAGAGCGTTGAGCATGGAGAGATAGTATTTGCATGCGGAAAGAAGTATGTTCCGTATGGAACGGAAGCAGATATATTGGGGCTGTATGGACAGAATGGCTCAGGTAAGACGAGCTTTATAGAGGCGCTTGCAATATTAAAGCTCCTTATGATGGGCGTTGAAGTACCCGGAGTATACGCTGAATGTGTGGCAAAAGGACAGGATAAGTCCAGACTTGAGTTCACATTTGATCTTCAATACCCGGATGGGCGTATAAGGAAGGCTGTGTATGAGTTTGCACTATCAGCAGTTGAGATAGAGCAGGCGGGTGGCTTTGGACAGTACGGTGCAGACGATGCCGGCAGTTCGCAGCACTCAAAGTACAGGGTTAAGATAAGTGACGAGAAACTCAGCATGTCAGGGGACTTTGGTGGCAGAAAGATCATAATGCAGCCGATCATAGATACATCTGGGGATGAGAGACCGTTTGGCCCTGTGTCAAAGCAGAAGTTTTTTGTAGCTGGAGACAAGAAGTCTCTGGATGAGCTGAACATAGTGAGAAGGCTTGCGGAGGAGAAATCAGCATCATTTGTGTTCTCCCTCGGTGCGGCAAAGGTATTTGATGACTGTGGGCTGTACTCGGAGTTTTACCAGGTTGTGCTGGAGCTTGCGTATTACAGCCAGCTCTATCTTCATGTGGTGGACACGAAGTCTACAGGATATATAAGGCTCAATTACGGGCTTCCTCTTTATACCCAGAGCGGCAGGTACCTGCTCAAGACAGACATGCCAAATATAATGCCGGATCTTGTGTTTTCAGAACTCAAGTCGCAGTTTGACAATATCAATATAGTGCTCAGTCAGATCGTACCTGGATTGAATGTAAATATGCATGAGCTTTCTCCGACCATGATGAAGGATGGAAGTATGGGACATGTGGTCGAGATTGTGTCGAGCCGCAATGAATCAGATATGAGCAATGAGCACAATGCCGATGCTGCGCCTGATGGAAGACTTTTGATGCCGTTTCGATATGAGTCTGATGGAATTAGAAAGATTGTGTCAGTGCTCAGCCTTATCATAGATGCGTACAATGAGCAGTCGTGTACGATTGCCATAGATGAGCTGGATGCAGGAGTGTTTGAGTATCTATTGGGAGAGGTGCTGCAGACATTCCAGGAATCGGGAAAGGGACAGTTTATTTTCACATCTCATAACCTGAGACCGTTGGAGGTCATAGATAAGGATTTTATATGCTTTACGACTACCAATCCGGAGAACAGGTACATCAGAATGAAGGGAATTGGCAACACCAATAATCTGAGAAGTACCTATTTCAGAGAGATACTTGTGGGGGAACAGGACGAAGAGCTGTACAGGAATACCAAGAAATATAAGGTCGTATCAGCGTTCAGAAAGGCGGGGATTGATAATGGGGAAACGACCTAAGAAGAAGATCGTGCTGTTTCTGGTCGAGGGAATGTCCGACAAGAATGCTCTTGAGATTCCGTTTGGACAGCTGCTTGAGGACATAGATCCAGATATATTGCTGGAATTTGCCATGGTCATGAACGATGATGGGCATTTGGGCGGAGATATAACTTCAAAGAATGGCATACATCCGGACAACATAGAAAGGTTCATAGATGAGATAATGGTCAGCCCATTCTTGAAACAGACGGGACTCTATCCAAAGGATATACTGGAGATAGTGCATTTTGTCGACACGGATGGAGTGTTTATTGATGATGCGCTTGTTGCGGCAAGCGGTAATGAGGCAGATGATCCTGTATACTATCCGGATTACATAGTGACGGGCACCCCGGCTCATGTCGTGGAGAGAAATCACAGAAAGAGTGACAATCTGGATGTGCTCACATCGCTTACATCTGTCAAGATCGGAAGTAAGAAGGTGAAATATTCGGCGTATTATTTTTCCTGTAATCTGGATCATTTCCTGCATGGCGATGCCAATTTTAATGAGCATGACAAGACCCGAAAGGCTCTTGAATTTTCTATAGCTCATGAGGAATCCGGATCTTTGGAGAAGTTTTTCTTTGAGAATGAGACGGAGACTACGGATATGTCTTATGATGGGTCCTGGGATTTCATAAGGAGCGGGGAGAATTCGCTGAAACGCCACACAAATGTAAATCTGCTCATAAAGAGACTGATGAGTCTTGCGGGGCAGAGAGGAGGAACAGATGGGAAAGAGTAAAAATAATAAAAATGACGATGGTATATATAAGAAGCCTACGCGTGGTTTCAGCAAGAGAACGAATATGATAGTGGGCATTGCGTTTGTGATATTTGTTCTGGTCTGCTGCATAATAAGGATGTTCGTGTAAGGTTTCGGTAAAGAAAAGCAGCGGTGGTTGATTTTTAAAATCTTCATGTTATACTTTGCTTAGTTATATGAAGATATTCAAGGAGGATAGACCTGTGTTTGGTAGTAAATCAAGCAAGAAGACGGGACTGAAAATTATAATAGTTGGCTGTGGCAAGGTTGGTGTTGCAATCCTTAAACAGCTGGCGAATGAAGGACATGACATAACGATCATAGATAAGGATCCGCAGAAGGTAGCGACATATTCCAATCAGTATGATGTGATGGGGGTTGTCGGAAATGGGGCAAATCACAGCGTACAGCTGGAAGCCGGAATACAGAATGCGGATCTTATTGCTGCCGTGACATCATCGGATGAACTCAACATACTGTGCTGTACCATAGCAAAACAGGTTGGTGACTGTGCGACGATAGCAAGGCTTCGAGATCCAGACTACAGCAAGGAGGCAAGTTATCTCAGGGAGAAGCTTGGACTTACCATGATCATAAACCCGGAGCTTGAGACCGCGATCGAGGTGTCGAGGGTACTGTATCTGCCAACTGCTCTTGAGATAAATTCATTTGCACACGGACAGGCGGAGATGACTAGAATAAAGATCCCGGAGAAGAATATGCTTGACAACAAGAGCATAGCTGATCTCGGTAAGGATCTTGCGAATAAACAGAAACCTATCAATATACTGATAGCGGCGGTTGAGAGAGCCGGGGAGTTTTACATACCTTCCGGAGATTTTGTGCTCAAGGCGGGGGACATCATGTCATGTGTCGGAACAAGACCTATGTCCAGAAAATTCATGGAGCATATAGGCTTTAAGACTGCCAGAGTCAAGGACACCATGATAATAGGAGGCGGCAATGTCGCTTACTATCTGGCGGGACAGCTTGTCAACATGGGAATATCTGTCAAGATCATTGAGGAGAGCAAGAAACGATGTGAGGAGCTCTCGGTGCTTTTACCAAAAGCTATCATCATAAACGGTGATGGAACGGATCAGGAGACTCTGAACGAGGAGGGCCTTGCGGAGGCTGAGTCATTTGTATCCCTGACAGGAATCGACGAGGAGAATATACTTTTAACTCTCCACGCCCGCAAACATTCAAATGCCAAGACGATAACCAAGATAAACAGGAGTAATTTCAGAGAGGTCATAAACAGCCTTGATCTGGGAAGTGTTGTATATCCATGCAGTATAACTGCGGAGTCCATAGTCGCATATGTCCGTGCGAAGAAGAATTCCAACAGTAACAGCATAGAGACACTCTACCACATGTTTGACTCAAGAGCTGAGGCGATAGAGTTCCGTGTGGATGAGAAGTCGGAGGTGACGGATATACCGCTGAAGGATCTCAATCTCAAGAAGAACCTCCTCATAGCATTTATAAATAGAAACGGTTCGATCCTGCTTCCAACAGGTCAGGATTCTATACAGGTTGGAGATACGGCCATGATAGTCACCACTGAGACAGGATTTACGGATATAAGGGATATACTTGCTTAAGGCAGTTTGATTAGGAGAAGATTATGAATAATTCCATGATAGTATTTATACTTGGCCAGATCATAAGACTTGAGGGTCTGCTCATGATCATTCCATGCCTGACATCTCTTATATATCAGGAACATGAAATATTTGCGTTCCTCATAGTCATAATATCATGTCTTGTGATAGGAACGCTTATGACACTTAGAAAACCGGCAAACCAGACCATATATCTCAAAGAGGGATGTATAGCCACGGCATTCAGTTGGATATTGCTCAGTATCTTTGGCTGCATGCCATTTGTCATTTCAGGGGAGATCCCTTCATTTACAAATGCGCTGTTTGAGACCATATCGGGATTCACCACGACTGGAGCCAGCATACTGAGCGATGTGGAGAGCATGTCACACGGCATGATGCTGTGGAGATGTTTTACCCACTGGATAGGCGGTATGGGAGTTCTGGTGTTCCTGCTCGCCATCATTCCGATGAACAGTGCGTCTGGATCAAACATGAACCTGATGAAGGCGGAGAGCCCGGGACCATCAGTTGGCAAGCTTGTTCCAAGACTCAAGCATACAGCCAGGATACTGTATATTATATATTTCGGAATGACGGTTCTGGAGATCATTTTCCTCATGTTTGGACATATGTCATTGTTCGATGCTCTGTGTACGGCGTTTGGAACAGCCGGAACGGGAGGCTTTGGAATAAAGAATGACAGCTTTACGAGCTATTCACCATATATACAGTGGGTTGTCACCGTGTTCATGATAATGTTTGGTGTGAACTTTAACTTTTATTATTTTGTCCTGTTCAGGAACATCCGAAAGGCACTGTCCATGGAGGAGGTCAGGACATATCTGCTGATAATACTCGGTGCAATAACGATAATAACTCTGAGCCTGATGCAGACTATGGCAAATATCGGAGATGCTATAAGACATGCAGCCTTTCAGGTCGCATCGATCATAACCACGACGGGTTATGCATCGGCGGATTTTGACCAGTGGTCACAGACCTGTAAGACGGTGCTGGTCATCCTGATGTTTGTCGGAGCTTGTGCGGGAAGCACCGGTGGCGGTATGAAGGTGTCGAGACTCGTGATAATGTTCAAGACCGTTGTCAAGGAGCTGAGTTCGTATTTCCATCCGAAGAATATCAAGAAGATAAACATGGATGGCAAACCGGTGGAACACGAGGTAGTCAGGGCGGTAAATGTATACTTCATCACGCTGATGGGAATATTTACCCTGTCTGTATTTCTTGTGTCCCTTGAGGGCAGGGATCTGGTGACCAACTTCACTGCGGTGGCATCGTGTCTCAACAATATAGGACCGGGTCTTTCCGAGGTAGGACCTACCAGAAACTTTGGCGGGCTGACGGGATTTACCAAGTATGTTCTGATGTTTGACATGCTTGCGGGACGACTGGAGCTCTTCCCATTGCTGCTCATATTCAATCCTGGCGTGTACAGGGACATGATCATGGGGGCATGGAGAGGCATAAAGCGAAGAAGACAGGAGAGAAGAGCGAACTGATAAATGTTATCATTACAAATGGCGGGCAGGTTATTGACATATGCTGGCAATTTGGATATACTCAGAAACAGTTAGACACACCTAACTATAGCTCTTCCAATCATTTTATAAAGAAAAGGCGGGGACTTCTCACATAGTGAGGGTTCCCGTTTTTTTATGACTTAAATTTCCTTACAAAGAAGTTTAGAATGGAATAAAGATATGAGTATTTGTTATAATGTACATACATTTGGTGTGGATAAGGAGTAATGCGATATGGAGAACGAAAAAGAATCTGTAAAAGTACTTATAGTGGACGACGAGCAGGACATCAGAACGCTGCTCAATATATATCTCAAGAGACTTGGATACGATGTTGTGGAGGCTGCCGATGGAGTTGAGGCTGTCGAGACCGTGCGTGCGGACAAGGACATCGATCTCATAGTTATGGACATAATGATGCCAAAGCTTTCAGGTACTGAGGCATGTCAGCAGATCAGAGAGTTTTCATCTATCCCAGTCCTCTTCTTGACGGCGAAGACGAAGGAGCCGGATCAGAACGAGGCATACGATGTGGGTGGCGATGATTTCCTGGCAAAGCCATTCACCCAGAGCGAGTTTAACCGCAAGGTGAATGCTCTTATCAGAAGATACAAGGTGTACCGCGGAAAATCAGAGACCGATCCAAAGAATATCTCAGTCGGCAATATAAATATTGACTCATTTAAGAGGATTGTGATCAAGAACGGTGAGGTCATCAAGCTCACCGACAAGGAGTATGCACTTTTGTTCTTCCTGGTGGAGCACAGAGGAAAGCCATGGTCACTCGAGGCACTCTACGAGAATATATGGCAGGAGAAGTATCTTCCTTCATCTTCCAATACGGTCATGGTACACATACTCAGACTCAGACAGAAGATAGAGGACAACTCAGCGCAGCCTGAGATCATTAGGACCATATATGGAAAGGGATATCAGGTAGACTGATATGAAGATGCCATTTAAGCGGACACTCAGGGTAAAGCTGTTTGTGATCATACTGCTTGGGCTAATATTGTCCATATCGGCTTTTTTTGCAGGAACATTTGCACTGAACAGCTACATGAAAAATGTATACATGAGTGACACGAATACACAGAAGAGATCCGCCAGACAGATCCAGAGCTTTGCTTCATATGTGACTAGCCATTCCATAAAGGCTACGGATACGCAGGCACTCAGGGCATGGCAGGAGCAGCACGACAATGTGTACATACTGATTTATAACAACAATGATATAGTATTCGACTCTGACTGGATGATAGAGAAGAAGGGCGCATACAAATGTGTCATAACGAATTCGGAGACTGGTGAGATAATCATTCTGTTACAGGACAACTATGGAAATATCAGAAAGATCAAGAGGAAGGCATCCTCGAGCAGCGAATCCCAGAAGAAATCCGATGCGGTGACCGCAGATGAGGGAGCTTACTACGGCAATTCCAGCATGCTGCGAGGAGACCTCAATGAATTTGACTACGATTTCTATCCTGTGCTATTCAAGGATGGAGTGTTTGATGTCTGCATAGTTGACTATTCGGATGATACGATCAAGGATGTCGGAGAGATAGCGATATTTGTCATATGCTGTATCCTGTTCATCGGTGTGATAATAGTCTATTTCGGAAGGGAGATAGGCAGAATGAGACGCCTCACAAATGAGGTCATGGATATCAAGGATGTGGATATCAATGGGCCGATAACAATACACGGTCAGGATGAGATCTGTATGCTGGCGGAGAATGTAGACACCATGAGGCAGACCATCATCGAGCAGCTCAGCAGGGAGCGTGAGGCATGGCAGGCGAACAGTGATCTGGTCACAGCCATGGCCCATGATATAAGAACGCCGCTCACAGTCATGGCGGGATATCTGGAGCTCATGCAGAACAAGGAGTATTCATCCCAGGAGGAGCTTGACGAATACATAAGGATAAGTGCCGAGAAGGCGGAGCAGCTCAGAACGATGTCTGACAAGATGTTCAGATACTTCTATGTATATTCCAAGGGCGGCGAGGACCTCAACATGGAGATGTTCCCGGCCGGACCATTCTTGGATCAGATGCTGGGGGAATATGTGGTTCTTATGGGAGAGAACGGATATCAGTTCAACATAGATATCTCGGATAAGGAAGCTGAGATATGCGTTGATCTTCAGGGAATGAAGAGGATAACCGACAATGTATTTACCAACATCAGAAAGTATTCGGACAAATCAAAAAGCATAGATATAAGGGTATATATAGATCGGAGAAAGGTAAGAATTTATTTCAGAAATTATATAAATCCGGAAAGCAGCAAGGCTGAGAGCACACATATAGGTACTTTGACATGTCAGAAGATGGCGGAGGAGATGAATGGATCATTTACGACCTGCAGAAAGGGCAAGGTGTATGAGGCGACACTCACACTGCCTAACATGTCGGATAACGATGACTCACATGTTCCGACTCAGGGACTTACAGCTATACTGTCACGCAAATAATAATCGGAGATCCTCTGTACACAGTTCAGAGAATCTCCGTTTTTGTACATAGAAAAAAGCAATGTTACACATTATACCGATAGAGGAAAAACAGGAGGAACAGATATGAATATATTATTTTATGATACAAAGAAGTATGACATGGAGTCGTTTGATGCGATAAAAGATCAGTACGACAAGCTGACCATAGATTATGTGGACACAGATCTGTCGGTGAAGACTGCAAGACTTGCAAAGGGGTATGACGCCATATGCGCATTTGTCAGCTCGGATGTGAGTGCACCCGTTGTGAATGCGCTGAGTGATGCGGGCGTGAAGCTTATACTGATGAGATGCGCGGGCTTCAACAACGTGGATATGGATGTGGCAAAGAAATGCGGCATAACTGTCATGAGAGTTCCGGGCTATTCACCTGAGGCGGTGGCGGAGCATGCGATGGCGCTTGCCATGGCGGTGAACAGAAGACTGCACAAGAGCTATATAAAAGTGAGGGAGAACAATTTCAGCCTGGTCGGACTTACAGGCATGAACTTCTACGGCAAGACAGCCGGTATCGTCGGAACCGGTAAGATCGGGGCTGCCATGGCGAGGATATGTCATGGATTTGGAATGGATGTGATTGCCTACGATATGTATAAGAATCCGGACCTTGATTTTGTCAGATATGTGGAGCTCCCTGAGCTTCTGGCGGGATCTGATCTTATATCGCTTCACTGTCCGCTGACCGACGAGACCTACCATATGATAAATGAAGAGACCATTGGCATGATGAAGGATCACGTGATCCTGGTGAATACCTCCAGAGGTGCACTCATCAAGACTGACGATCTCATAGCCGGGATCAGAAGCAGAAAGTTCTTCGGAATCGGGCTGGATGTATACGAGGAGGAGACTCCAAATGTATTTGAGAACAGGGAGGATGACATACTGGAGTCCTCGATTACTGCGCGACTGTTGTCATTTCCAAATGTGATAGTGACGTCTCATCAGGGATTCCTTACAGAGGAGGCACTGGAGGCGATAAGCAGGACCACTCTGGACAATGCCATGGATTTCCTTAATGGGTCTGTAAATGAATCGAATATTGTGTTATGATGTGATGACAGGATGTTGTGAGAGAAATTGAGGTTGACTATATGAATATCAATGAGGTTTTTAGCGGGCTTGATAAGCTGTTCGCGGAGAACAGACTGCCGGAGGTGGAGAGATACCTGACCCAGGCACTCAGCGATGCTGAATATGAAAAGGATACGGATTCCATGCTTGCGATATACAATGAGCTTATCGGTTTTCACCGCACCACGGGAGAACACGACAAGGCACTGTATTTTTGCAGACAGGTCATGAGGCTCGCTCATAAGATTGGGATTGAAGATACAGTTCCATATGGAACCGCTCTCATGAATATTGCAAATGAGAACAGGGCTGCAGGTAACCTGTTGGAAGCCCTGTCCTATTGCAGGAAGGTGTATGACATATATTCGGAGCAGCTCGGTCCATATGATATATTGCTTGCGGGTTATTATAACAACGTGGCGCTCATTTATCAGGAGCTTGGCGATTACGACAAGGCTGTTGATGCACTGGAGCACGCGCTCAGCATCACAGAAAGACATGAGAATGCCGGTACGGAGATTGTTGCCACATATGCCAATCTCGGCGAGAGCCTTCTCAGGGCAGGTCGGCTCAAGGAAGCTCAGGACAAGCTGACGGAGGCGGTGCGCAGATATCAGCTCAAGGGTGTCAGAGGATATCACTACAGTGCTGCGCTGTCTGCTGTTGCAGAGGTGTGGTACAGACAGGAGAACTATCAGCAGGCACTCAAATATTATCAGCTTGCGGCGGAAGAACTCTACAGTGTCTATGGGGACAATGATACATACAGAGTTATAATGAATAATATAGAGACGGTAAAGGCGAAGCTTCAGCAGCAATGATAACAGGGAGGAAGTGGAAGAGCTTCCTCCCTGTTGCGTATGTAGACAGATAATCTGAAGGATGGGAGAACGAGATGAATTATAATGACAAGGTAATGGACGTTATAGATGAGGTGAAGAAGGTCGTCATAGGCAAGGATGTGTGTATTGCCAAGATAATGGCGGCGATAATCGCAGGCGGTAACATTCTCATGGACGATGTGCCGGGAGTCGGCAAGACGACGATGGCTCTTGCATTTGCAAATGCAATGGGGCTCCAGAACAAGAGAGTCCAGTTTACACCGGATGTCCTTCCGGGAGATATAACGGGATTTACGATGTATGACAAGGCGACAAATCAGTTTGTGTACAGACCGGGTGCGGTTATGTGCAATCTGTTCCTCGCAGATGAGATAAACAGAACATCTCCAAAGACACAGTCGGCACTTCTCGAGGTTATGGAGGAGGGACATGTGACTGTGGATGGAGTGACATATCAGGTTCCGGATCCATTTATAGTAATTGCCACGGAGAACCCTATCGGCAGTGCCGGAACACAGCTTCTTCCTGATTCCCAGCTCGACAGATTTATGGTGTGCCTTAAGCTGGGATATCCATCCATAGAGAGCGAGCTGGATATAGTTAAGGGAAGAACCTCCGCTGATGGCTTTCAGGATGTACAGCCTGTAATAGGTGCGTCTGAGCTGCGACTTATCAGGGAGGAAGTAAAGCATGTCAAGGTCAGCGATGACGTGTATTCTTATATAGGCCAGCTTGTTGTTGGAACCAGAGAGAATCCAAGCCTTGAGCTAGGAGTGAGTCCAAGAGGAACGATAGCCCTCACCAAGATGGCGAAGAGCTGGGCATATATAAGCGGGAGAGATTTTGTCATACCTGAGGATGTGCAGATGGTGTGGACGGACGTCATAAGACACAGGATAGTCTTAAGTGCCAAGGCAAGGGTGAACCACATAACACAGGAGGCTGTGCTCAAGGACATAATGGAGAGGGTGTACAAACCGTCGGTTAGACGAAGAAGTTCGGCGAAAAAGTAGCATGAGATTTGGAAGCGTGTAGTGGTAGGATGTCGTATGAGACGAGGAATATTGTATATTGTCCTGATAGGGGCATGTGTATATATAGGAATAATCAATAAAGAAAAATCATACTTTTTCGCAGCGGTGATCATGACTGCTGTCATGCTGAGTCTTATAGCCGGGCTGGTCGTGCGATACATAAGAACCAGTGTTAAGATGCAGATGAATATACCTGTGGTTGAGAAGAACAGTACATTTTGTCCGGAACTTGCGGTATCTGTCACCGGTGGTCAGGTACCCCATGTGGCAGCGGTGTTCAGTGTTCTTGCTCCGGGTATGAAGAAAAAGAAGAAGAGTACATTTGAACAGATAGATGACAGGTATGGAAAGTGCGTGGGAAAGATGAAGCTGGATGTCAGCGGAAGATACGAGATAAAGGCATCGGGTGTCAGGATATATGATGCTTTCCATATTTTCTCAATCAGGAAAAAGGTTGGTGGAACGGCGTACATTTACGTATTGCCTCAGTGCTATCTCGTTCCGGTGGAGGTCACGAAGAACACAAGAGATTTTGTGACGGACAGTGATGTATATTATTCGGATGTGAGAAGCGATGACTCGACCGAGGTGTATCAGGTGAGAGAGTACAGACCTGGAGACAGGATGACCCGTATCCACTGGAAGCTGTCGGCCAGACAGGATGAGATAATGGTCAGGGATACATCAAAGGCATTGTCGTGTCCGGTCATCATCTGTATGGATCTCGATGGAAGAAACTGCCGTCACTATGGACAGGCAATGTCTGTTGCGCTGGAATCCATGGTATCGGTGAGCTTTTCACTGATAGATGTCAAAGTCCCTCACTTTATAGCGTGGTATGATCCGGAGGAGATGTCCATAACGAGATATCGCATAGTCCGTGAGGAGGATGTGTACGATGCCGCTGCAAGGTTGTCGTATGTGGATGCCAGGACAAATGACAGCTACGATGTGATAGGAATGTACAGAGAGAGATACAGAGGTGAGGATTTCACAAGCTTCATCGACATAGACATGAATGGCAATATAGAGTGTGGAGATGAAAGTTTTCAGGTGGGATTTGAAACCATAAAGGAGGATCTTGCAAAATCGTATATCACGGTGTAGATTCTCCAGGCATCATCATAGAATTACAGAGGTGTGGAATTGAGAGTTGTTTTGGGACTGGCTGTGTGTGCGTTGTCACTTGGTATGACATACCTTGTGGGCGATATCGCATACAGCTCGGATATAAATAAATATATGGACTCCGCAAATCTAACCGGTGCATACATCATAGGAAGTCTTGTGATAGCGCTGGTTTATTCTCTGTGGTACATTTTGAGAAAAGAACAGAGGATACTGGATATTGTGGTTCCGGTTACTGTGTTGCTGGGATGGGGGCTTGCCAGGAGAAAACTGCTCTATGCCGGAGGAAAAGGCATGGTATACAGCATAGCATATGATCTGAAAAAGGTTTATGGGATAAAGACAGGACTCATAGATCTTGACTATGTCAGTGTGAGTGCTGTGACGGAATTTGTGCTTTTTATAGTGGCGGTGTCAATGTTCTTTGCCACTTATATGATATACAGGTGTAACAGTCTGATGATAGCTATCGGACTTGCATTTTTGTTTATGCTTGCTGGCGCAACACTCAGTGTACCTGTGAGTGCACCCGGAGTAGTGCTTACTGTATTGTCACTTATCGTGGCGAGATATGTTCTCATGAGAATGGGACAGCCGCTGTCGGTGGTGTGGAACATAGCAGTTCCTGTGACAGCATTTGCCGCGTGCCTTGTTGTTACTCTTCTTGTATATGACAGCGTATATGACAGGGGCGTGAAGGAGCAGGGAAGACTGCTCGACATGGTGGATAACATGGAATATTTTCTGTCGGGAGAGAGCAACAAAGGATATTCCGGTTATTATAAGGTGGATGATTCTGAGGTCAATCCCAGTGATGAAGTTGTGGACGAGATAATCAGGGAGGATAAGCCCCAGGGAAATCTCTACGTCAAGTCGAGAAGCTATGTAACATATGAGAATGGATCGTGGCACGGAAGAGCTGATGGACACAGCCCTGATGATGAGGTCATGGTGTATTATGACAAGGATACATTTGCAAGATACGAATCAGAGATACAGGGGTATGCGCCAGATAAGAAGTTTTCCAATGAGGTCATGGACAAACTGGTGACATATATAAGACAGCATATGTCATATACCACAGCACCAAAGAAATTTACCGAGGGTGAGGATCCGGTCAACAGTGCGATGTATGACGTTCATGAGGGATATTGTGTTCACTTTGCTTCTGCTGCGGCGGTGGGCTTCAGGATACTGGGAATCTCCACCGTGTATAATACAGGTTATGTGGTGCCGTCGTCTGCGTGGATAAAGCAGTCGGATGGAACATATCGTGCGGTGGTTCTGGATAAATACAGTCATGCGTGGATTGAAGCGTACAGTGAGGATGCCGGTGACTGGGTGATCGTGGATGCCACACCGCTTGGAGACAGGGCGGATACTTTGGGAATACCGAAGGAACCGGATTACAGCGGTGATAATACTGCGGACAATTCATCGGATGATACAGAGGAGCCGGAGACTTCTGAGGAGACTTCAAGTTCTGATGTAACAACGGAGGCGACAACTGATTCGACAACCCAGACGTCAGAGAATACAGAAGTCACTACGGAGACGGATGGTGATTCTTCAAATGGCACAGGAGAAAATGGCAATCAGGTCGATGTCCCGAATGATGGCAGTGGAGATGCGCAGTCGGGATCACCAGGGGATGCCGGGGATGGTCTGTCGGAGCTTGTACAGAACAGAGTGTTCAGAACAGTCGTTGTTGTGATTGCTGTGATACTGATATTGTGGGGTGCAGTCATCTTCAGAAGAAGGACGATAGTTGCGCGCAGGAGACGCAGGCTTGTGGGAAGAAACAGGATATCAGCCATATACGAGATGTCCACGGCGATGTATGATATGATGGTGTTTTCTGGTGCCATAGAGAACGTCAGTGAGAACGACACGGAGTATGCCGACACTGTCACGGAGTCGTGCAGCTTCATAAAGGGCGATGAGTTCACAGAGTTTATAAAATGGGTTCAGGCTGCTGTATACGGACGCGTTGAGCCGGATGACAGGCAGATCGCGGCTGCCAGAAAGCTGTATACAAAGGTAAGGGCATACACATATCTTGGCCTTGGGTTCAAGGACAGATTTGTGTGGAAGTATGTAAAGTGTTACGACTGCGGAGGACGCAGAAGGAAGAGATAACATAATTTGTCACGAAAGAAGTAGTATTTAAGATGGAATTTAGAAAAGGGTTAAAGGATGGAATACCGATAGCGCTGGGGTATTTCGCGGTAAGTTTTAGTTTTGGTCTGCTGGCGGTAAAGGGCGGACTCACAAGTTTTCAGGCGGTCATCATAAGCCTGACAAATGTAACCAGTGCGGGACAGTTTGCAGGACTCAAGATCATCCTGGCGGGTGGTACGTTGGTTGAGATGATACTCACTCAGTTCATAATCAATCTGAGATATTCGCTCATGAGCCTGTCGCTCTCTCAAAAGCTTGGGGAGGCAGTAGGGATCAAGGAGAGACTTGTAATAGCATTTGCAAATACTGATGAGATATTTGCGGTGGCCATGGGACATGTCAAGGAGTTGACATTTGGCTATATGATCGGCCTTCAGCTGCTGCCGATAGTCGGCTGGACGGGCGGAACGCTGTTCGGTGCGGTGGCATCGGGGCTTCTTCCAAAGTCCGTAAGCAGCGCACTCAGTCTGGCACTCTACGGAATGTTCGTCGCCATAGTCATGCCGGTTGCCAAGAAGTCGAGACCGGTTGCCATAGTTGCGCTTGTGGCGGCAGTCATATCATGTGTGCTGTATTACGTTCCGATATTTAAATTCATATCGACGGGAATCGCCATAATCATAAGCACTGTGGCAGCGTCTGTGATCGGAGCTATATTCTTCCCTGTGGGAGCTGAGAAAGAGGAGGTGCAGTGATGAATATATACATATATATAATAACCATGGCGGTCGTCACCTACCTCATAAGAATGGTGCCGCTGGTGGCGTTCCGCAAGAAGATAGAGAACAGATTCGTCAATTCATTCCTCTACTATGTGCCGTATTCATGTCTCACGGCGTTGACACTTCCGTCTATACTATACAGTACGGAGAGTGTCATAAGCGCTGTGTGTGGATTTGCGGTTGCACTCATACTTGGAATAAAGCAGAAGGGACTTATAGTTGTGGCTGCTGCGGCGTGTGTGACGGTGTTCGTGGTTGAGTGGATATTAAAACTGATGTAGAAATTTATGATGTCTGGAGATTTGGACCGGATGGCTGAATATGATAAAACGATAAGAAGGAGGTAAGCAGGAAATACCTGTGTATGATATATGAGATTTCCGAAATTTATAAAAAGGGGCGATACGATAGGTTTCGTTGCACCATCATTTGGCTGTGATACAGAGCCGTATAAGACTGCATTTGGCAGAGCGCAGGAGAACTTCAGGAATATGGGGTTTGGTATACAGATCGGGCCAAACTGTTATGTCGGAGAAGGCATAGGAATCAGCAACAAGCCGGAGCTGTGCGGTCAGGAGATAAATGACTATTACACATCGGAGAAGAACGATGCACTCATATCCTGCGGCGGCGGAGAGCTCATGTGCGAGATACTTAACTATGTTGATTTTGACAGACTGAGGGCAGCAGATCCGAAGTGGTTTATGGGATATTCGGACAACACAAATCTCACATTCCTGCTCACGACATTGTGCGATACGGCGTCCATATATGGTCCGTGTGCGGCGGCATTTGGACAGGAGCCGTGGCACCGATCGGTTGCGGATGCCATGGCGGTCCTTCAGGGACAGAAGCTGTCATTTGCCGGATACGACGGATGGGAGAAGGAGTCCCTCAGGGATGAGGAGCATCCATTCCTGCCGTACAACATCACGGAGCCGAGGGTGATAAAGGGATATCCAGAGAAGTTCCAGGTGAGCGGACGAATGATAGGAGGCTGCATGGACTGTCTGGTGAATCTTATAGGAACAAAGTTTGACCGTGTTGGCGAATTCCTTGAGAGATATAAGGATGATGGATTTATCTGGTTTCTCGAGTCCTGCGATCTAAACGTCATGTCCATAAGACGTGCTATGTGGCAGATGGACAATGGCGGATGGTTCAGATACTGCAAGGGATTTATGATCGGCAGACAGCTGCAGTTCGGACAGGATATGATGGGCCTTGACCAGTATAAGGCTGTGCTGGGGATCATAGGAAAGTATGATGTACCAGTTGTGATGGATGTGGATCTCGGACATCTGTCACCGATGATGCCTGTGGTATGCGGCAGCATGGGAACTCTTGTGGTGGATGGTCAGGATATGAGTCTTTCCATGGAGATGAGGTAGAGAGAAGTCGGTTGGCTGTTTGGTTGGCTGAAAATGGCAGAAAAAATAAAGGCAAAAAATAAAAAATACTATTGTGAAAAAAAATATATCGTGCTACACTAGGTGGCAGATATGACAAAGGCATAGACGGAAAGAGTAGTGTGATGGAGGCATCCAGAGAGAGCTGCATATGTGAATCGGATGAGATCAGTTAAGAAAGATCAGACAGAGATCAGATATTAATCCTGAACATATGGTGGGAGCAGCTTATGATATATCACATGAAGACCACTCCAGAGCCGTGCGCGACATAAGCGTCACCGCGTAGCTGCGTTAAAGGCATAATTGAGTTAAAAGTTAAGGTGGAAACGTGCATACGCACCCTTAGATAAATTATATCTAGGGGTGCTTTTTTATTTTTTACCTTAAAGAAGTAAGAAGGAGAACTGACATGGTTAATTTCAAAGAAGACGAACAGCTTAAGACACTGAATCATTCCTGTGCACATCTTATGGCACAGGCTATCAAGCATCTGTACCCACAGGCAAAGTTCTGGGTAGGACCGGTAGTTGCTGAAGGATTCTACTATGATGTAGATCTCGGCGATGACGTTATCAGAGGCGAGGAAGATCTCGCAGCCATCGAGAAAGAGATGAAGAAGGTTGCCAAGAGCGGCAAGAAGATCATCCGCAAGGAGATATCCAAGGAGGAAGCTCTTGAGATGTTCAAGGATGACGAATACAAGCTCGATCTTATAAATGGACTTGAGGATGGAACAATCACATGCTATGAGCAGGGTGATTTCACAGACCTCTGCCGTGGACCTCACGTAGACAATGTAAAGCTTTGCCGTAACTTCAAGCTCATCAGACATTCAGGAGCTTACTGGAAGGGCGACAGCAAGAACAAGGTTCTCCAGAGAATATATGGTGTGTGCTTCCCTACAAAGGAGGAGCTTGAGGAGCATCTTCAGTTACTTGAGGAGGCTAAGGAAAGAGACCACAGAAAGATCGGCAAGGACATGCAGCTTTTCATGGTCGATGACCTCGTAGGACGTGGACTTCCAATGTTCCTTCCAAAGGGATATACAGTATGGCAGGAGCTTGAGAACTATATCAAGCGCAAGGAGAGAAAGCTTGGCTACCTCCACGTTATGACACCTTGTGTAGGTACAGTAAACCTCTACAAGACATCAGGTCACTGGGATCATTACAAGGACAACATGTTCCCTGCAATGGAGATGGAGGGAGAGTCATTTGTACTTCGTCCAATGAACTGCCCACACCACATGATGATATATGCAAACAAGATGCACTCATATAAGGATCTTCCTATCAGGATCGCTGAGATCGCACACGACTTCAGATTTGAGGCAAGTGGTACACTCAAGGGTATTGAGAGAGGAAGACACTTCTGTCAGAACGATTCACATATATTTGTGACACCAGACCAGATCGAGGAAGAGTTTGCAGGAGTTGTTAAGCTCATATTTGACACATACAAGGATTTCGGAATCACAGATTACAGATGCGTACTGTCACTCCGTGACCCAGAGGACAAGGTAAAGTATCACGATGACGATGAGATGTGGAACACAGCAGAGAACGCTCTCAGAAGAGTTCTTGATGATATAGGAATCGATTACACAGAGGAGATCGGTGAGGCTGCATTCTACGGACCAAAGCTTGATGTAAATGTTAAGCCGGCCGTAGGAAATGAGTACACACTCTCGACATGTCAGCTCGACTTCTGTCTGCCAGCCAAGTTCGATCTGAAGTATATCGACAAGGACGGCGAGAAGAAGACACCTGTAGTTCTCCACAGAGCTATCCTTGGATCTCTCGACAGATTCATGGCTTACATTCTTGAGGAGACAAAGGGAAATCTTCCAACATGGCTTGCACCTGTACAGGTAAGAGTTATGCCTGTAAAGACGGACAACGAGGATCTCATGGCTTATGCTCACAAGGTTGTTGATGCTCTTGATGCCATCGACGTTCGTGTAGAGCTTGACGACAGAGCAGAGAAGCTTGGTTATCGTATGCGTGAGGGTCAGGTCCAGAAGGTTCCATACCTTCTCGTAATCGGATTCAACGAGGCTGAGAACGGAACAGTATCATACAGACTCCACGGTGAGGCTGACACAACAGTTCTTCCACTTGATGAGTTCGTACAGAAGATCGACACAGAGATCAAGACAATGGCTCATAAGTAAAAGTGAATGTGAATAAATACAAAGGAGTTCTGCAATATATGTTATTGCAGGACTCTTATTTTTGCTATCGCCAATGTTTGGAGGCTATGTTATACTAATTACATTAGACTTCAGGAGGTATGTATATGGGCAGTTATTTGAATCCGGGAAATGATCTGTTTAAAATGGCAAGGCAGTCACAGATTTTTATAGATAAAAGTGGATTGATAGATGTAACCAATAAGAGCCTTGGAACTTTACAACGCTATATGTGTGTGAGTCGTCCAAGAAGATTTGGTAAGTCGATGGCTGCTGATATGCTTGCGGCATATTATGGAAGATGTGCGGATTCTATGTATTTGTTTCACGATCTTAAGATAGAAGGCAGCGATACATTTGAAAAGCATCTCAATCAGTATGACGTTATAAAAGTGGATATGCAGGAATTTCTCAGTGCGACTGATAATGTTGCAGATATGCTTAAACTGATACAGGACAGACTTATCAGAGAATTGGTGAGCGCGTATCCGGAATATGTATGCACGGACAATCTGGTATTTGCCATGAAAGATATATACTCGGCAACTAAACATCCGTTTGTTATACTTATAGATGAATGGGATTGCCTTTTTAGAGAATACGAGCAGGATAAGGATGCACAGAAGAAATATCTTGATTTTCTGAGGTCGTGGCTAAAGGACAAGGATTATGTTGCTCTGGCATACATGACTGGAATTTTGCCGATAAAAAAATATGGTTCACATTCCGCTCTTAATATGTTTATGGAATATTCAATGACTGATCCGGGAAATCTGGCAGAATATTTTGGATTTACGGAGACAGAGGTAAGGGAGTTGTGCGAACAGTATAATATGGAGTTTGATGAGGCAAAGGACTGGTACAATGGATATCATCTGGTGTCGCACACTGCTTCAGGAGATTTGAAATTCTCTATGTATAGTCCAAAGTCAGTTGTTGAGGCTATGTTGCGTCATAGATTTGGCACATACTGGAATCAGACTGAGACATATGAGGCGTTGAAGATATATATCCAGATGAATATGGATGGACTTAAGGATGCGGTGGTAAAGATGCTGGCGGGTGAGAGTGTCCATGTCAACACCGGAACGTTCAGCAATGATATGACTACATTTGCATCAAAGGATGATGTTCTTACGCTTCTTGTTCATTTGGGGTATCTCACATATAACAGTGATGGTGAAACTGTTGCGATTCCAAACAAAGAGGTCTCTAAGGAGTATGTAAATGCTATAAGCACGATGCAATGGAATGACGTTATCCGTGCAGTTGATGGGTCAAGAAAACTTCTGGAATCACTGTGGAACATGGATGCCCAGGCGGTTGCTGACGGTATAGAATCAGCACATCAGGAGATACCATCAATTGAATACAATGATGAGAATTCGCTCAGTTGTACAGTAAACCTGGCATTTTATTTCGCGAGAGAGTATTACAAAATAGTTCGTGAACTTCCTGCGGGGAGAGGATTTGCTGATATTTGTTTTATTCCTAAGACCAGACATCTGGATAAGCCGGCAATCGTAGTTGAGCTAAAATGGGATAAGGATGTTCAGGCTGCTATAGATCAGATCCGGGAAAGAAAATATGTGGATGCATTGAAAAACTATAAAGGCAATTTGCTTCTTGTTGGGATAAATTACGACAAAAAGACCAGAAAACATGAGTGTAAGATAGAAAAGCTGGAAAAATAAGTAAGATATAGTGCAATTAGATATTTAATAATAGAGGAGACGGACTGCATAGTTGGTCTCCTATTTTTTTTATTCCTACAATGTTAATTTACGTTGCTTGTACATTAAATGGTTTATCTGTTCCGGATGCGGATGTGCTGATCGATATGGCAAACTTGCTTGGTGTGTCAGCAAACCAGCTCCTTGGACTTGAAGAAGATAACAATAGAAATGAGAATTTATCAATGGAACTGGCGAGACTGAAGGAACAGCTTGAAAAGCAGGATCAGAAAGAAAAACTGCAGCTTCAGGTAAGCAGAAAAAGAGGTTTTATCTTGGCTCTATCATTTCTTACAATGGTGATTGCGATGAGTGTAAAAAACGATCTTGTATCAATAATATTGGTAGGGGGATGTATGTTGACAGCAACTGCCATTCTGTATCGCAATTTATCCCTGTTTACAAGTATTAAAAGCGATGACGGACGAGCTGGGATTATGCGTATTACCGTAATTTTCAATATGGTAATACTAGTTATTGGCGTTGTTGTTACTTTTTTGAATGTGTCCGATATTATCACATTTTCGGAAGATGGGGAGAAAACGTTTGCCATGATATTTGTGTCTTGTATAATGATATTCGCGGGCATTGTATGTCCGAAACTCCCATATAATCGATATATTGGTCTGCGGTTGCCGTGGACAGTGCAGGATGAGGATACATGGAATATAGCACATAGAATTTTGGGCTATATCTCAATTCCTGTTGTGTTGCTATATATAGCCTGTACATGTACAATTCAGGATTTTAAGGCTGTGTCCGTTGCTATTATGATAACATGGATTGGTATACCGGGTGGAATATCGTATGTTCATTTTCACAAAAAATATCATGGTAAGTAAGTAGTACTTACAATTTCATACAATATTTTACACCACAGGTTCACTTACCCTGTCCGCAAGGACAGGGTATTATTTTGGGGTAAATAAATGCATAATGTGAGGGGGCACAGGATATGAGACAGGGATATAAGTTTATACGTGAGAGTGACCGCAAATGGGATGATGAGCAGCAAGGCGAATCGAACTCGATACTGAATCAAAAGAGATTTCTCGAAGATTTTGCTCGCAAAAGCGGTATGAAAAATATCAAGCATTTTACCGATGACGGTTACACAGGGCGTAACTTTAACCGTCCCGGATTTCAGGCAATGCTTTGAGAAAAAGAGGAGAGCAACATTCTGAAAACTACTTGAGATTTCGGGAAAAAATCTGCTATAATACTACTGTATATCTATGGGGGGTGGGGGATTTATATCCTTTTTGCCTTAGAAATTATGGAAGGAGGACTTGACTATGGCAAACGGAAATGCGACAATCATTGTCGGCTGGGCTGGGCTGGAGCATAGCGCCGTTTTTTCAGCGTGTCAAGTCTTATTTCATACAATTTATAACGAACCGGTTGCCGGAGACAGGGCGCATTATGCCTTGGCTTCGGCTTTTTGCGTTTGCCGGAAGTATGGTGGTTTGATATTGAAGTCCTAACCACGACCGGCGAATCAATCTTTTCCGGTTAAACCTTCTGCCTTCTCCGGCGTGTCCGCTGTCGGAGGAAGAAAATAGCGGATAGAATTATTTTGGAGGAATGAAAATGAAGAAAAAACTTCTAAGCCTTCTGCTTGCGTTGTGCCTTGTAATGGCACTTGTTCCGATGACAGCGTTTGCAGAAGAGAACGAGCAAAGCAGCAAAATCTCAATCACAACAGTAGATGAGCTTTTGCAATTTGCAAAAGCTGTGGACAATGGCGAATATGACGATAAAACAGATGCGGTTGTATCTCTTGATGCAGATTTGGATTTAACAGGTGTTGCGTGGACACCAATTGGCAGCGTATTTGCTGCTGATGGAACTCTGCTGCATTACTTCAGCGGCAAATTTTACGGAAACGGGCATACGATTTCCAATTTAGATTTTTCCGAAAACTATGGAAAGACAGAGTATCCGTCTTTCGGATTTTTCAGTGAGGTTTACGGCGCTGAAATTTCCGGTTTAACAATTCAAGGCAAGCTGGATGTGTCCAATTCAGGGTATGTCTATTTTGGAACAGTAGCGGGCGTTGCAGCAGACAGCAAAATTTCTGACTGCGCTTCAGATGTGTCGTTCACGGATACAGACAAATATATTAACGGTACTGTGGCTTTGTGCGGATATGCGATAAATAGCACGATTGAATACTGCCAAAACAAGGGGAGTTTTTCAATAACGCAGGATGTCACCTCATTTCAAATGGGCGGTATCGTAGGTCTTGCTCAAAACAGTACCGTACAGTATTGTGCTAATACAGGCGATATGACCTCTTGGACACCCTGTACCGGCGGAATTGTTGGGCAGTTGATTCAGAACTCAAAGGTCATAAATTGTTATTCCACAGGGAAAGTGGTTCCTCTTGGAAATGGAACTACGGATTTCGGCGGCATTGCAGGCATAGTTGGTGCAGGTACAGAAATCAGACATTGCTATTTCGCTGGTGAAATGGATTTATCTCAATATACTGCGACTACACCTTATAAGCGTTTAGGTGGCATTGCAGGCGGCGTTTCTTCGAATACACCTGTTTTTGAAAACAATTATTTCGTGGAAACTGAAAATGTCCCGGCTTGCTTTAAGTACCAGGATGCTGGAACAGAAAAGACCCTTGACTTTATGAAAACGGAAGATTTCTTCAATGAAATCACTGCTGCTGGTGGCAATTATCGATTTAATTCTAATGGAACGCCCCTTTTGCCTGCACATAAGTATACAGTTTCTTTTGTCGTAACACCTGCTGAATTGGCGAATGTAGTCATTAAAGTGAATGGTCAGGAAGTAGCAAACCCTGTTGATTTGGAAGCGGGTACTTATACTGTCGAAGTCAGCGCAGATAATTGCGAGGTTTTCAATCTCAATATTACGATTACGGCTGATACAGCAACTCATACGCAGAACATTGCAATGACTTACTTACACTTACCTGCCGACTACACCAAGGTCGACGAAGCCATTGCCAAGGCAAATGCACTGAACAAGGACAACTACAAGGACTTCTCTGCTGTAGAAGCTGCCGTCAATGCTGTTGTCCGTGACAAGAATATCACTGAACAGAGCGAAGTGGATGCAATGGCACAGGCGATCGAAGATGCGATTACTGCCCTGCAATACAAGGACGCTGATTATACTAAGGTAGATGCAGCCATTGCCAAAGCAAATGCCTTGAAGAAGGATGACTACAAGGACTTCTCCGGTGTGGAAACCGCTGTGAATGCTGTGACCCGTGGTAAAAATATTACGGAGCAGACCAAAGTAGATGCAATGGCGAAAGCTATTGAAGATGCCATTGCTGCCCTGCAATACAAGGATGCTGATTACACAAAGGTTGACGCAGCCATTGCCAAAGCAAATGCTTTGAAGAAGGATGACTACAAGGATTTCTCCGGTGTGGAAACCGCTGTCAAGGCTGTTGTCCGTGGTAAAAATATTACGGAGCAATCCGAAGTAGACAAGATGGCAAAGGCTATCGAAGATGCGATTGCTGCTC